>Ga0335079_10000231_pt1 | contig 65594 bp, 56 predicted proteins | sample Lox_Sample_33_FD_206719 | JGI IMG/M metagenome (GOLD analysis project Ga0335079, IMG submission 206719) | Soil microbial communities from Loxahatchee National Wildlife Refuge, Florida, United States - Lox_Sample_3.3 | ecosystem: Environmental > Terrestrial > Soil > Wetlands | place: USA...
TTCTCAAGTAGTCCCATCCGTCGTCGCCGCCCAGCTTCCAGGTCTTGACGACCTTGTAGTCGGCCGCTGCTGCGCTGGCCACAAACGCCAAAATTGCAAACAGGATGAAAACCAACGAGTTTTTCGCATGCTCACTCATTCTTAATCCGCCTAGTGGGGCTTAAGGCCGCCCATTCGGGGCCATCGTTCTTGATCGCCCAATGCCTCTCCATAATTGTGCAAAGAGTTGCTCATCAATCAGTGACGCCTTGTCGAATCTGGAGTTTAGACTCCGTAAGTTTGGTACGGGGTTTGCTGCTGTCCAGTGCGGAGGAGCTTACATCCGCGGCAAGACCGCCGATCTCCCCTCGCTTTCTCCAGTTGGAGACCCTTGCGATGAAAATCACTCTTCTGGTGTTCTGTTTGTGTTTAACCACGGCCGCTTTTGGCCAGTATGGCAGCTACATCACGTCCCAATCGCAACCTTACCACGCACCGGATCATCCGGCTCATGCATCGTACGCGGAACTTGGCACCGGACAGAGCGTACTGGGCGGTTCCGGTTACACCATGGCCCAGGGCGATCGCCCGGCATCGGATTTTCCTCAATTGGCCCAAATATCATTAGGCGACGCCGCGCGCGAACTCCGGAAGCAGCACAAGCAGGCCAAGAAGGCCCGTGTCATCTGGACCAATCAGTAGTGAGGAGCGGCCGGCCTTGCATTTCTCGCAGCGGGCCGGCTCGCGCTTTGAGCGTCCTACAAAAATAAGGTGCGGCGAAAAATCCGCACCTAGTTCCCACCAAGGCCTCACCTGTCCGCTTTGCCATCCTTCAGCACCAGCACCAGAATCTTGCCGTCAGAATGGAACTCTCCGCCAGTAGCCGTCTTGGCAGTCGTCAGCGGTTGCGCCGGTTGCATATGCGACCGTGCCATTACCAGGCCGGTTCCTGACAGCGTCTGGTTCACATATTCCCTCTCCCCATCAATTGCAGGATCGATCTTGTGCGTAAGGCCGTTGTTTCTTTGATCGCGTTCGAATCCGATATCGTGCGTGGCGGCCACGCACCACAAGGGGCGTCCTTTTATATCGTAGGGTGACTTCCACACGCGCAGGTGATTGCGCGACATGACAACTCGCACCGGCTCTGCGTGCGCGAACCCGTAGTCCTGTGGACGGTCAAACAAATAGAGTGTGCTCATCGGCATCGTCAGATAATCCTTCTTTTCGAATGTATCCTTGAGACCCGCCAGCAGCGTGTTTTCGACCGACTTGTCCACTTTCACCCATCCCGCGGTCGTAAATGTGTTTACGACTTCGTCTTCCGTACCTATCAAGAGGATGTTCACCATGTCGCCGGCATTGTGCTGCGGATCTGAGACGCGCCGCGGCAGCGATTCCAGAAGCTTCGACGTCATATCCGAAATGGTGGACTCCGCCGGGCCGCCAACCAGTGTGTCGGTTCCCCGTTCCAGCACTTCTATCGTGACGTCAAAGCCGCCGGTCGCATCCTCCGCATCCCGCATGCTCTGATTGATTCCGAGGAACAGGCGTTCAGCAACGGGAGCGGTGTAGGTAGTGCTGGCGCCGATTTCAAATGCTTCGATAAACCCGTTCGCCCCCAGCTTCCCAATCAATTCCCCGTGCGCTCCGTTCGGCGCAGCGTATTCGTGGATCAGGTCCGCAAAGCCCCGCGTGATGCCTTCGGGGCCGAATTTCTTGTTCTTGCTGGAGTAGGTAACCGTTCCTTGCGCGGTAATTTTCAGTTTGGCGCCGCCGCGGACGTCAACCTTGCTGTCTACCCATTGCTTGGAACCATCTACCCGGACTCGATAGGATGACGGGTCAGCCGTTGTGGCGGGGTTTGCGACCCCAGCGCCTTCCTGCCCCCTTGCGGCGGCTCCGCCGCAGAACACCATCGCGGCCACGAAGGAAACCGACAGCCTGGTAAGATTCCGCCCGCACATACGAATCCCCTCTCTGATGTGATCTTCTTTCCGATGATACCGCTTGCAAAATCGCTTGACTTCGATCGACTGCCATCGATCCATTCTGCGTTGTTTCTTTTCTGGCAATGCTACTCTAAAAAGAGTTGTGATGACCATCCTCACGTTCACTGTCGCGGTGGCGCTCGTCGCATTTGCAGCGGGGCTTCTCGGATCTCTTACCGGCTTGGGCGGCGGCGTCGTGCTGGTCCCGCTGCTCACTTTTTTCTTTCATGTCGATATTCGCTACGCCATCGGAGCTTCTCTGGTTTCGGTCATTGCCACTTCTTCGGGAGCCGCCGCTGCCTACGTCAAGGAGGGATTTTCCAATATCCGGATTGGAATGTTCCTGGAGATTGCGACAACCATGGGCGCATTGCTGGGCGCCTATCTGTCGTCCTGGATTCCGACCGCGACGATCGCCATTATTTTCGGAGCCATGCTGCTTTACTCAGCTTATACGTCGCGTCGTCCGCGCCCGCCCGAGCTGCGTAATCTGCCTCCCGATCCGTTGGCCACGCGACTTCGCTTGAATGGCTCCTTTCCCGACTCCGATGGAAAGCGCACCTATAACGTGCAACACGTACCCGCTGGTTTCAGCCTTATGTTCGTCGCGGGTACCCTCTCCGGGTTGCTGGGGATCGGATCGGGCGCTCTCAAAGTGCTTGCCATGGATCAGGCCATGCGAATCCCATTCAAGGTATCGACCACCACCAGCAACTTCATGATCGGCGTGACGGCAGCGGCGAGCGCGGGTGTTTATCTCAGCCGCGGTTATATCGACCCTGGTCTTGCCATGCCCGTTATGCTCGGAGTTCTTGGCGGCTCGCTTTTTGGCAGCGGAATCCTGGTGAAGGCGGAAACGAAATCACTGCGCTTGATATTCAGCATGGTCATCCTGGTGCTCGGGTTGCAAATGCTCTACAACGGCATCTGGGGAAAAATCTGATGGCTGACACGCAAATGGCGCCCTCCCCGGACTCCTCGCCGCCCCGGCGGCCATGGGGCGATTACCGGGTCGAAATCATAATCGGCCACTTGCTGCGCTTTGGGACGATCCTCTCGGCAACAATTGTCTTTTGCGGAGCATGCATATATATCCTTCGGCACGCTCACGAACCCGCCGCCTACCGGAGTTTTCGCGGAGAACCGTCGGACTTTCGCACAATACCCGGAATCGTCGCGAGCGCACTCCACGGCCATGGCCGCGGCTGGATTCAGTTTGGCTTGCTCTGCCTGATTGCGACTCCCATTGCCCGGGTGGCGTTTGCGGTTATCGCATTCGCTCTGGAACGGGACCGTTTGTACACAGTTTTTACGTTGATCGTGCTCGCCGTCCTGCTCTATAGCCTGATCGGCTCCGGGCTTCAGTTTTAAGGGGCGAGGCGGTGACAGCCCGAAATCAGGCGAGAATCGAGTCGTCGAGCCGTTTCCTTCGAAAGTCGGCGACTGCTTGCACAAACGCGAGAATCAGCGGATGGGGATCGCCTTCCCGCGAAGTAAGCTGCGGCTGAAAAAGCGTAGCGACAAAAAAATGATGCGCGGGCGATTCGATGGCGCGACATTCTCCGTGCTCAGCGCGGGCGACTACCGGAAAACCAGCTTCCATCGCGGTCCATTCGAATTCGGGATTGACTTCGTAATTGCAAAAAAATTCTTCCTCCACCGTTTCCTTCCCGTAGTAAGAGGCGAGATACGATCCCGGGCGAAGATGAATCTTCGGGACGAGTCCGGAAAGCTTGGGCGCACCCGGAGCACGGTTGGGAACCGAGCAGGACACCGGATAAATGATGATGTTCTTCCCGTTCGGATCCTCTTCGGCGGTATTGGCATCGAGAATGCCGAGCACGTTCCGCGCACACTCAATGAGCGCATATTGGAATCCGCCACATGTGCCCAGAAAAGGCCGGTCATGCACCCGAGCAAACTCAATCCCCTTTAGCATGCCGTCGAAACTGTTGTAAGGACTTCCCGCAGACGCGAACAACCCATCGTAGGAATCGAGAATCGCCTCTGCCCCGGATTCCAGCAGCGACGGGGTCGGAACCCACTCCGACACGACATTTGTTTCCAGCTTGGTTGCCGCGTGCTGCAGCGCATCGTTGGTCGCGTGATGCGATCGGAATTCGGGGTTAAAGTCGCCGAGAATGCCAATCCGGACCGGGTCGCTCACAAAGACATTCTAGATTAGAGCGTGAAGGTTGGCGATGAGCACTTCGCTACCGACTGAAACCAGCGCGCCGGGCATCGCCTAGCGATTTCCTGGTTTTCCACGTAGCACCGATACAGAGAATTCTGCCTGCGCGAAAGCGGACAGATGACTTTCGTAATCGCGGGGACGCCGAGCGCGTTGTCGCTGTTGCTGGACAACCCTAAAATTAAGGCGGGACTCTCTGTCCCAAAAGCCGCTCATGCCGGAAAATCCCAATCGCTCCGATATCGCCCGCCGCATTGAGAAGGCAGAAAAGCTGCTGCAAAAGGGCAAACCGGCCGGCGCCCTGGATGAATATCTGCAAATCTTGCAAGACGATCCGCAGAATGACAATGTGCGGCAAATTGCGGCCGATTTGTGCCTCTCGGTCAATAAGGGTCCGCAAGCCGTGCAGTTACTCGGCGAGCTATTCGAACGTCAGGTGGGCGCCGCCGATGCAACCCGGGCCAGCCTGACCTACAAGAAGCTGGCTCGCTATGCCAATCCCACGTGGGAGCAGAAAGTGCGTTTTGGCCAACTGCTCGAGCGCTCCAACAAGAAGCTGGCCGTCGGAACCTATGAAAACGCCCTTGAAGACCTGCAGCGCCAAGGGCGAAAGGAAGAATCGCTTCTAGTCCTGCGCCGGATTGTGAGCCTTGACCCGAGCCAGGCGAATTATCTGCGTGTTGCCGAGCAATCGGCGAGCCTGGGTGAGCATGTGCTGGCCTCACAGTACTTTCTCCAACTGGCCGAGTTGACAGAGACGTCGGGCAAGGACGCCGGCCAGTATTTTGAGCACGCCTATACCGAAAACCCGACGGAATCGAAGGTTGCGCTCGCTTACGGCAAGAGTCTCCTGTCGCGAGGCGAAGCTGGAGCTGCGATCTTCATCTTTGAACCGCTGGTGAACGCAGGGGGAGCCTCGACTGAATTGCGCGATCTTTATGCCCAGGCCCTGATGGCAGCCGATCGCTGCACGGAAGCGGAGCCCATGATCTGGCAGATGTTTGAGCAGAATCCGGCTCGCATCCATCAGGTTGTCAACCTCATCGGGAAAATGATCGATTCCGAACTCGATCCCGAGGCGGTCGCTTTGTCGCGCAAGTTGGAAGCCTTTCAGCGACGGCGCGGCGAACGAAGGTCGTTTGTCAGCACCATGCAGGAACTGCTTGCGTCGCACCGTTCCTCCACTGAGATGCTCGAATTTGTGGCCGAGCTGTTCAATGCCTCGAATCGCGAGACCGACTATGCGCACGCGCTCCTGAAACTCTTTGACCTCTACTGCGAGAAGCACAACTTTCAGAAAGCCGGTGAATGCCTGGATCGGGCCGCGGAAGTGGACCCTTACGAGCCGGGCCACCAGAAACGGCTGGAAGTACTGCGCGGCAAGATCGACGATCAGCGTTTCAAGATGATTGCTTCCCGCTTCACTACTGTAAAGAAGACGGACGAGTCTCCCGCTGTGAAAGCGGCCGAACCGACCCTGGGAGCGGCGGCTCTGCAGGACCTTATGCTGCAGGCCGAGATCCTGGTGCAGTACGGAATGCGCACCAAGGCTGTCGAGCGGTTGCAGAGGATTCAGGAACTGTTTCCCCGTGAAGAAGAACGTAATCAGGAGCTGCAGCGGCTTTACATGGCCGCCGGGCTCGAGCGCCACCATGCAAAAACGCCGCCGCCTTCGCCGGTTCCGGCAGCGCACAACCCCGCTCCGCCTCCGGGGAATAGCCCGGCCGCACCTCCGGCTGAGCAGTCCGATGTCAGCAGTCTGGCGCGGGTTGCGGAAATTACCCGCAAGCTCTATCACCAGGGCAACGCCGAAGGAGTCTTGAAAACTGCCGCTAACGAGATCGGCGACACGTGGCGCGGATCGCGATGTATCGCCGCCCTGCGAAAAGCGGGATTGCCGCCCTCGAGCGTGCAGGAGTATCACAGCGAGACCCTGTTGCCCGTTAGCGCCGGTGCGCTGATCAGTCTGGTGGAGGCCGTGCAGGACCTGGCCGTGGCCCGGGGCTCGGTTGTAATAAAAGATGCGATGAACGCGCCCGAGCTGATTGCAGTGCAACCGGCGGTGGAGGAATTGCAAATAACGTCTCTGATGGCGCTGCCCTTGGCCGACGGCAACGACCAGATTGGCGTGCTCGTCCTGGCTCAGGATACGCCCCGGGTATGGCAGCCTGCAGAGGTCCTGGTAATTCGGACTCTGAGTGACCAGATCGTTATCGCGCTGAACAACGCCGGACTGCGCCGCCTGGTAAAAAATCTTTCTGTAACGGACGAGAAATCCGGCTTACTGAAGCGTGCTTCGTATCTCGACCTCTTACAGGCCGAGACGCGCCGTGGCTTGCAGCAAGGAACCTCTCTAACCATCCTGCTCACTCAGTTCGGACGGAGGGCCGCGCTCGTCAAGGAGTTCGGCGAGCCTGCGGTCAACCAGATGATGGAACAGATCGGGCAACTTTTCTCGGCCAATATTCGATCGAATGATCTCGCTTTCCGATATGGGGATACCACCGTCGCTCTGGTTCTAGGCGACACGGGCGAGAAGGAAGCGATGCTGGCGCTTGAAAAACTGCGCCGGCTACTGGCCGATGTTAAGCCACCGGGCAAGGACCAACCGTTGGGATTCTGCGCGGCTCTAGCGCAGGCCGTGATGCGCCAGCACTTCGATCCGGTTGATATTGTGACCGAAGTGGTGAACCGCGCTGACCAGGCCTTGGAACTGGCGATGACGCAAGGCCCCGGCAAGGTCGTTTGCCAAGCGCCACAAGTGGCGGCTGCCGCCGGGGCGTAGCCGCGAATACCAGCACCAGACCTCGTGCCAAGCCCGAAAAATTTCCTTTATTTCTTCGGAGCACAGAAAACCCGCGCGACTAAGCATGAACCGTGCGTTCACTGAGGCCTGATCGTTTCCTCTGCTACACTCACAAGTTGGCCCCGTGCCATCCATCTCATCTGATTGCAGAACTCATGTTAGGACCTACATGCTAAAGCCTGGAGATATTGCGATTGTCAGCGGCGCGCGCACGCCCTTTGGCCGCTATTGCGGAAAAATCAAAGACTACACCGCACAGGAACTTGGAGCAGTCGCGGCCAAAGCAGCAATCGAACGCGCGGGCATCGATCCCAAAGAGTTCGATCACGTTGTTTTCGGTAACGCCCAACAAACCTCGGGCGATGCCCTTTACGGTGCGCGCCATGTCGGGCTGCGTGCGGGCCTGCCGATCGAAACTCCTGCGCTCACAGTGAATCGTCTTTGCGGCTCCGGTATGCAGGCGATTGTTTCGGCGGCGCAGATGATTCAGACCGACGAAGCGAAGGTGGTCCTGGCCGGCGGAATGGAGTCCATGTCGCAAGCACCATTTTCCATTCGTGGCCGCGACGGGTTCACGCTCAAGCCGGGCGGCAGAATGGAAGACTCTCTGACCGTGGCCCTGCTGGATTCTTACTGCGGGCTCCAGATGTCAACCACGGCGGAGATTTATGCCGAGCAACAGGGAATCACGCGCGAGGCGCAGGATGAAATGGCTCTGCGCTCGCAGCAGAAGGCGGATGACGCGTACAAGGTGGGACGGATTCAGGAGGAGCTGACCCCGGTGCCGCTGCGCAATTCGAAGGGCGAGCCGACGGGCGAAATGCTGACCGAGGATGATCACAGGCGTCCGCAGACGACAATGGAAGGCTTGGCGAAGTTGCGGGCGGCGTTTGGAGCCATCGCCGGAAAGCCCGGAACGGTGACAGCCGGGAACGCGAGCGGGATCGTGGACGGCGGAGCGGCGGTGGTAGTGATGTCGCTCGAGGAAGCGCAGAAGCGTAATCTCAAGCCGTTGGGGCGGATCGTGAATTGGGGAATTGCCGGCGTCGATCCTAAGGTGATGGGGCGCGGGCCGGTTCCAGCGTCGAAGGTGGCCTTGCAGCGGGCAGCGCTGACCTTGGATTACATCGATTTGATCGAAGTAAATGAGGCCTTCGCCGCGCAGTATCTTGCGGTCGAAAAAGAGTTGGGTCTCGATCGCGAAAAAGTGAACGTCAACGGTGGCGCGATTGCTCTCGGCCATCCGCTCGGCGCAACCGGCACGCGTCTGGTGATCACCCTGCTCTATGAACTCCGCCGCCGGAAGAAGAAGTACGGCCTGGCAACAGCGTGTATTGGCGGTGGGCAGGGGATTGCGATGGTAGTGGAAAGCTTTCAGTGATTCTCTTCGCCACGGCGACATGGAGAGACAGCGAGAGGCTTGACCACAGAGGACACAAAGGAGCACGGAGGAGAACCTCTTGTCTTCGATGAAACCCGTTCGATTCGCGAAAAGCGGCTTGTGGGTTTTTCTCTGTGCCTCGGTGTCTCCGTGGTGAGGTGATTTTTCGAATCCGTGTGAATGTGCGTTAGTCGGCGGGAAGGAATTTTATGGAAATCAAGAAAGTGGGCGTACTCGGCTGCGGTTTGATGGGCTCAGGGATTGGACAAATCTGTGCAACAGCGGGCTTCGAGACGACAGTTCTCGAACTTGATCAGAAGTATCTCGACAAGGGTTTCGCCGGGATCGAGAAGTCGCTGGCCAAGTTTGCCGAGCGCCCTCCGGAAAAGGGCGGTATTACGACGGCGCAAAAAGACGCGATCCGCGCACGGCTCAAAGGTACGACCAACCGCCAGGACCTCGCCGACTGCGACATCGTGATTGAGGCCATCATCGAAAACGTGCAACTAAAAAAGGATACGTACGACTCGCTCGACGGGATCGTGAAACGCGAAGCGATTTTTGCCACCAACACATCCTCCATCTCCGTGACCGAACTGATGGCCGCGACCAAGCGGCCGGAGCGTTTTATCGGCCTGCACTTTTTCAATCCCGTGCCGCTGATGAAGTTGGTTGAGGTGGTACGCACCATCGCTACCGACCCCGCAGTCTTTGAGACGGCGTTCGAGTTTGCCAAGAAGCTGGGCAAGGTTCCGGTGCGGACATCGGATAAGACCGGGTTCATCGTCAACCGCCTGCTGGTGCCCTACATGCTCGATGCAATCCGCGCTTACGAAGAGGGCGTCGGCTCCATCGAAGACATCGACAACGCCATGAAGCTGGGTTGCGGTTATCCGATGGGACCCTTTACGCTGACCGATTTTGTCGGCCTCGACACGACGTACTACATCACGCAGGTGATGTACGACGAATTCAAAGAAAAACGTTTCGCCGCGCCGCCGCTGCTGAAGCGCCTGGTGATGGCCGGCTGGTACGGGCGGAAAACCGGCAAAGGTTTTTATGATTATGCGAACCCAGAGAAGCCGGTGGCTGGGAAGTTCTAAGCCTCATGGACAACGAGCAAGTGACGAGCGAACGATCCGATGTTTATCAGGGCTGTATAGGGCGCTTGGCTTGGGGATTCCTGGTGGGAGCAACAATTGCTGTTTTACCCTGGTTAGCCAGCAAACTCGACAACGTAGTGCTGCTGCTGGCAGGCGAGATTCTGGGGTGGCCTGGCGCCATCCCCGCCTTGGCTCTCGGTGGTTGGAACGCTCGCCCGTTTACACTCATTGTGTATTATTCAACGAACCTGGTCCTTTATATCGGCTTGACTTACTTCCTGCTGGGCTTACTTGAAAGACGGAAGCGACGAAATCAAGAAAACTCTGGTGCATCAGCGGAAACCCATAAAAGGTTCTAAGACTATGACCTACTCCAACATTCTCCTCGAAAAGAAAAACTCGATTGCTTATGTCACCCTCAACCGCCCGAAGGTATTGAACGCGCTCAACATGGCCACCATGGAAGAGTTGCGGTCGGCGTTTCATGACATCAAGAATGATGACGCGATCCGCGTGGTGATTCTTACCGGCGCGGGCGAAAAAGCATTTGTCGCGGGTGCGGACATCAACGAACTCAGTCAGCAGGATGCGGTCAACGGCAAGAAATATGCGCATCGCGGCCAGAGCGTCCTCAACCTGATCGAGAACCTCGGCAAGCCCGTGATCGCCTGCATCAATGGATTTGCACTGGGCGGCGGGTGCGAACTCGCGCTCGCTTGCACGATGCGCCTCGCCAGCGATAATGCAAAACTCGGCCAGCCGGAAGTAAAGCTTGGAATTATTCCCGGCTATGGCGGATCGCAGCGCCTGCCACGCCTGGTCGGCAAGGGACTGGCCATGCAGCACATTCTTGCGGGCGAGATGATCACGGCGCAGGAAGCCTACCGGATCGGTTTGGTAAACGAAGTAACGTCGACCGCCGACCTAATCCCTCGCGCAGAAGCGATTGCCGCCAAGATCATTGCCAATGCTCCGCTGGCCGTGCAGTATGCGATGGAGGCTGTCAACAAGGGCATAGAGATGACGCTCGCCGAAGGACTGTTTTTGGAAGCAACGCTGTTCGGTGTCTGCTGTGCAACCGAAGACAAGACAGAAGGGACAAAGGCGTTCCTGGAGAAGCGGCCGGCGCAGTTCAACGGAAAATGACGGCGTTCTTGAGGCGTCTGAGCCTCGCGCCGTCATCCTGGCGGTAGCGAACGATCTCTTTCGTCGAACCATGGTTGTTTGTGCGGTTTGAAAGAATTAACAGGGAGGAACAGACTCACGGCGAAAAAGCTCAAATTGAAGATGGAGGCACCGCCAGAGCCAGAAGTGCGGGCGTTTGAGGGTAGTTTGAGCGCCTCCGGCAAGCGCTTCGCGATTGTCGTCTCGCGCTTCAATGCCTTCATCACCGAGCGCCTATTATTAAGCGCCTGCGATGCACTGCTGCGCTCCGGCGCGAAAAAGAAAGACATTGCGGTCGTTCGCGTCCCCGGTGCTTTTGAAATTCCCCTGGCCGCGCGCGCTTTAGCCGAAACAGAAAAATACCACGCCATCCTCTGCATCGGCTGCCTCCTGCGAGGCGATACCGCTCACTACGATGTCATCGTCAACGAATGCACCCGCGGAATCGGACAGTCGGCGCAGGAAACTGGCGTTCCTCACGCGTTCGGCGTCTTGACCTGCGACACGCTTGAACAAGCCATCGACCGCGCCGGGCTCAAAATGGGCAACAAGGGATTTGAAGCCGCGCTGGCTGCGATTGAAATGGCAAATTTGAAGAAATCCGTCGTTGATCGTTCGTCGTCCGTCGTCGGCAAAAATCGCAGACGCGTGTCGCGCAAACGTTAGCGGGATTCAGCCTGGGGCGGCGAGTCTGCTTGATGGCGTCGAAGCATTCCTACGATCGAAAGAATAGCGCCGGCAGACAGACAAAGTAGAGCGGCTAGAGCAAAAATAAGCGGTGCAGGGTTGCCCGGACCGCAAGGTCCCCATGAACTGGAGGCGACTAACACGCCTAAAGCCGAAAGAAGGCCGACACCCGAGGTGACTAACCCGGTTCGTGGAATTCGGTCCACGAAGAAGATCATAGTACGGGATCATCCGCCTTTCAACGAATAGGCTTCGGGTTCTTGTAGACTGTTGTTGGTTTCATTAACAGCTGAGAACTGGCACTGACAGCCGAGAACTGCCCTTGGGTACCCGACGCAAATCCCGCGAACTGACCTTGCAGATGTTGTTTCAGGCCGACATGGGAAAGCAGCCCGCCGATCTTGTGCGCAAAATCTTCTGGGTGCAGCGCGAGGATATCGACGACGAGGTGCGCGGATTTGCCAACGATCTTTTTCGTTTGGCCAGCGAGCGTCTGGAAGAAATTGACGCTTTGATCGCGCGCCATGCGCGTCACTGGAAAATGGAGCGCATGGCGGCCGTCGACCGCAATGTGCTGCGCGGAGCAGTCGCAGAGTTCCTTGGGTATCCTGAGACGCCGCAAGCGATTGTGATCAACGAAGCGCTCGAAATTGCCCGCAAATTTTCGACACCCGAATCGGTGCAATTTATTAACGGCGTGCTCGACAGTGTAGGGAAGGAAATGACACCCGAAAAGCCTTCCAAGAAGCTGCCGTAGAACTTGCCTCGGAATCTGCCTTAGACCTGTCTAGGGGCAGCCAAGAACCCGGCAAAGCCATTCCCTCAGAGCTTCGATGTTATGACCGCCAGAAAGACGCCGGTGTAACCGGCGATCACCAGCAAAACTAACAACACGCCAACGTTGAGAACGTTGAAGATACCCCACGGCTTCTGGACGGTCCCAAGCGCGAGTTTCCAGAGTCCGAAGCTGCCGGCCAACGCACACACCACGACAACGAAAAATCCGATCAGCCTGCCGTGCTCTATGCGAGGGAAGACAATCAGAAACGTGACCGCCGGCAGGAATCCCAGCGCCGGGAGAATTGCCAGCGGCGCTCCGATAAGGAAAGCGCGTTCGCGTTCTTTAGCAGACATGGCCATCGAGCCTCAATACATCGAGCCAGTGGATGTTCGGGCCATACAGTTTGTTTGGACCTAATCCGTGCGGTGGCGATCTTAGCGTTTCCAGCCGCAACACTTATTTTAGAGTGCGGCTCGGAATCTGTTCCTTACTCCGCACGTGATGATGCCGCTCCCAACGGCACGACTGACCGCGGCGGCCAAGGGAGACCGTTGGAATGCCTTCGGCGACGATCGAGCGCGTTTGTGACGTAACATGGACGCGATGCAATTCTGGTTCTCAAAGCGCAGCAACATCAGTTTGCGGGAACAACTCGCCACACAAATTGTATTGGCGATTCTCAGCGGTGACCTTGCACGGGGACAACGGCTCCCGAGCACACGAGAAATGGCGCGGCGCTTCCGCTTGCATGCCAACACTGTCGGCGCCGGATACAGGCAACTGGAAGAGAGCAGTTGGCTGGAATCCCGCAAGGGAAGCGGGGTTTACGTGTGTGCCCAACAGCCTGCGGTCCCATCCGGCATTGTCCTCGATCGGCTTGTTGCTGATTTTTTTCGTTCAGCGCGTAGCATAAACGCTTCGCTGGCGGAGATCCGGTCCAGCCTTCGGCAGTGGCTTGAACTGCAACCCCCCGATCATTTTGTGCTGATTGAGCCGGACGAACAACTGGCGCGCATTATCGTGAGCGAAATGCGCAAAGTTGTCCGGTTTCCGGTAGAAAATTGCGGGCCAAAGGATTTCGTCGCTGATGGAGCCGTTCCGGTCGCGATGTCATTCTCGGTCAACAAGGTCCGTAAGTATTTGTCGAAGGATCTCGACTTGCTGACGCTGCAATTGCGATCGGTAGGCGGGTCGTTGGCTCAGTACCTTCCTGCTTCCCGCACTGCTCTCGTCGGAATCGCATCGGGATGGGCGCCGTTTCTGAAACACGCTCGCACTATGCTGATTGCCTCCGGATTCCACCCGGACTGCCTCGTGTTACGCGACGTGACCAGGCCTGGCTGGCGGCGCGGGTTGCGAGAAACGGCGGCGATCGTTTGCGATTCGCTGACCGCAGAAATGGCAAAGGGCATATCCCGGGTGTTCAGTTTTTCTCTCGTAGCCGAATCGAGCCGACGAGAACTGCGTGAATACGAGAAATTCATCCAGAACGATGTGGACCCGTGAATGTGGCAGTTAGGAAAGTGCCACGAACCCATCTATTCCCTTTCAACCGGCGCGATAAATTTCATGCATGCGAAAGCAAATGTTATTTTTCATGATTCTCGGCGGCCTGTCGACACTTTCCTTCGCGCAGTGGCCCGATTATGGGGAACAGGATGCTCCAGCAGGATTCGAGGCCTATGCTCTGGCATCGGGCATGCGAACAATCGATGCTTCCGGAACGGTAGTAATAAAGAACCCTGGTCCGAATCAAAATTCACCCTGGACTCCAAGCGGACTCGCGTCCGGCGTCCGAACTGGCCTTGTGTGGCGGAAAGAAAACGTCGGGTTAATCGCGGATCTTGGCTACCACGCGTATTCGGATCGTACCGGCTCGACCTCAATGGCTCCACTGATGCTGGGAGTCCGTGTCTATTCGCACGAACAATTTCGCGTCAGTTTCTTTGCCGAAGGCATGGGAGGCGCGTATCGATGGACCGTAAATTCTGGCACGGTCAGCTTCACTGATATTAAGGGAATTGCGGCCGCCGGAGGAGGCATGGACGTTCGTCTCACTCACCGACTAGTCTGGCGAGTGTTTGAACTGCAGTTAGCAATTGCCGGTGCGCGAAATAGCCCCCTGCTATCCGGGGGGCCCTCAACCGGGCTAGCCTATCGCTTCGGTGGACACTGAATGTGAATTTTCTCTTGTGGCCTGTGCAGGCGCGCCCGCTGAGGTTCGCCTCATTCCGCAGGAATTTGCTCGCGGGACACATGTCTCTCCACTCGCTCAGGCGGCCCGGGGTTGCTACCGGGCTTCGAAGACGGTCTTACCGCCGACAACGGTGCGGAGGACTCTGGTGTCGAGGACTCTTGCCGGTGGCACCGCCGTAATGTCCTGATCCAGCACGACGAAGTCGGCGAGCATTCCCGCCTCCAATTTGCCTTTTTGTTTTTCCTCGAATTCGGCATAGGCAGCCCCGGTGGTATAAGCCGCAATTGCCTGCTCGATGGTTAGCTTCTGTCCCGGATAGGTCATCTTCCCATCTTCACTCTGACGGGTGACGGCGCAGTAGATTCCGCGGAAAGGCGTAACGGGCTCGACGGGATAATCGGTGCCAAAAGCGAGAACAACCCCGCCGCGAAGGAACCCGGCCCATGCATAGGAGGTTTCCACGCGCTTCGACCCCAGCCGGGATTCCGCCCACCGCATATCAGTCAGCAGGTGGCTGGGCTGCATGGAAGCGATGACCTTCAATTCCTTGAAGCGCTGAATCTGCGGCGGGGTGGTGACCTGGGCATGTTCGATGCGGAGACGATAGTCGCTTCCGCCATCAAGCGCTTTGACCTGCGCAGCCCGGGCAGCTTGTTCCGCTTCCGCGAAGGCGTCCAAAGCCGTTTGCACGGCCTTGTCCCCGATCGCATGGAAGCCGATCTGATATCCCGCCAGCAGTCGCTCCTTCGTCATGGCGTTCAGCTTTTCAGGAGCGTATTGCGGAATGCCTGTGTTGCCGGGGTCGTCATTGTAGGGCGCAAGAAGGGCAGCAGTCTTCGAGCCGAGCGACCCGTCCATGAAGCCTTTGAGCATTCCCGTGTGCAGCATGTTGTCGGAAGCAGGATGCGAATCGCGCTTTCGGTTCAGTTCCTGGATCGAATCGTCGAATGGCAGCCATTCCGAGATTCGCGCAGTCAGCCTGCCGTCTTTCTCCATCTCCTCATAGATCCTAAAGTCTTCCCATTGCGAATAATCCTGCGCGGAGGTGATGCCGTGGCTGGCAAGATCGGCCAGGGCAAGATCGATGGCACGGCGGCGTTTGTCACGTGACGGCGGGGGAATCGCCGCCAACACCAGGTTCTTGGCCTGTTCGCGCAGAACTCCCGTCGGTGTGCCGGATTCATCGCGATCAATTTTCCCGCCCGCCGGATCGCGGCTGGCGACGGTCACGCTGGCAAGTTGAAGGGCACGGGTGTTCGCCACGGCAATGTGGCCGTCCACGCGAACCAGGTATGCGGGGTGATCGCCGCTGACGCCGTCGAGGTCCCAGCGCGAGGGCACAATCTTGACTGGCCAGAGCGTCTCATCCCAACCCTCACCGACAACCCACTCTCCGGGCTCGGCGGCCTGAACTTTCGCACTCAGGCGGTCGCGGAACTCATCGAGCGTTTTCACTCCCACCATATTGACGGTTAGCTTCTCAAGACCGGCGCTCGCCAGATGCATGTGCGCATCGTTGAAACCGGGCATAACAAAACGGCCGCCGAGGTCGACGATCTTCGTCTCAGGTCCTTTTAATTTTGTGATCTCCTCGCGGGTGCCGACCGCCAGGATGCGGTCGTTGCGGAGAGCGATGGCCTCGGCTCGTTGGCCGGCGCCAAGCGATGAGGACGGGTCAACAACGCCGGTATAGACATTGCCATGAGTGAAGATGACATCCGCTTTCGGTTGCGGTGCCTTGTCCTGCCCGGATCCCGCTCCCGCCAGCGCGCAAAGCAGAAACAGTGCTTGCTTCGTCATTCGCCCATTCCCGACAATGCGAGCATTGTAAGCAGGATTCGGCGGAGTCCGAGGTCCCGCCCCGTGCAGTCGAACCATTCCTGCAACGTATGCGCGCCGCCTCCCGTGCCGCCGCCGCCAATCGCAATGGCCTCGCGACCGAGGGAAAGCGGAATGTTGGCGTCGGTGGATGCGCGCTGCACCTGAGCCGTGTTCCCGAGGAGTGTGTCGACCCCCCGAATCACCCTCAGAATGCGGGAATTGGCAGCCAACTCGCCGGCGGGCCGATTGCCAATTTCCACAATCTCGCATTGCACAGTATGCGGGCGTTTTGGACCGAGCGTAGAAGCAGGCCGATTCTCCATGTCGGTGGCGTGGTCGAGCGAAATTCGTAAAGCACGTTCGAGGCGATCGATTTCCACCATCGAGGTGGAGCGCAGATCCACGCGCATGCTGGCTGATTCGGGGATGGAATTGACCGATGTGCCGCCACGAATCACGCCGACGTTGAATGTCGTTTTTGGGGAAACCGGAACCGGCGTCTCGCTGAGCGACTGGATCGCGCGCGCCAGTACGATGATAGGATTCGGCACCCCGAAATCGCTCCAGGAATGGCCTCCCGGACCGCGCGCGATGACCTCGAACCGCCGGCTGCCGAGGGCTTCGGCGACTACCGTGTCCGCTCCTGCGCCATCGACGACCAAACTATATGCGATCGAGTTGCGCCAGCGTGGCGTCTCGAACACATGGCGCATGCCGCGCAGATCGCCCTCGCCTTCCTCGCCGACGTTGCCAATGAAAACGAAGGGCATCAGGTGAGGAATCCGGCAACTGCAGATGGCCGACGCAACCGCCAGCAACGCCGCTATCCCCGCGCCGTTATCGGAAACCCCCGGCCCATACAAACGGGTCTCCTTTTGGTGGATGTTGAGGGGTGTCGTCCCGGGGAACACTGTATCGATATGCGCACTCATCGCCACAAAGCGGTTGCCCTGCCCCGAGTGCACTCCGAATACGTTGCCAACTTCGTCAATCTCCACCTGGCTCAGACCGATCTCGCGGAACCGGCTGGCAAGCCACTCTCCGCGCTGGGTCTCGCCAAAAGGAGGGGCGGCCACGCGCGAAACGTCCATCTGCCACTGCGCGATCTGCGATTCTTCAAACCGGAACCGCGCAAATGCGGCCCGCACCTCCGGTAGTCCCGCTAGGCGGGCCAGTTCATCCTGCAGTGGCGGAAGCACACCAGAGCTTGACACAGGCGATGCTCGTCTCCTTGCAGCCTATCTTATAACGGACCCCCCGTCGCAAACGCGTGCGAGGTTCGGCCCCGCCAGGCTCTACAATTCACACCGGAAAGACGTTTTGTTGGTAAACTCAGTACGACCGTCCGACAATTCCTAAATTTTCTTGCCCACGTTGCAGAGGTGCCGCGATGAACAAAAGGCTGAAGATCATTGCGATCGTTGTAGCCATCTTGTTTGTTATCCTTCTTGCCTTACCGTTCCTGATCAACGTCAACAGCTTTCGTCCTCAAATTGAATCGAGCCTTTCGTCGGCTTTGGGACGCCCGGTCAAGGTCGGCAACTTGAGCCTGAGTATCCTGTCGGGCAGCGTGGAGGCAAACGAGCTCTCCATCGGCGACGATCCCAAATTCAGCAGCAATCCGTTTTTACAGGCGAAGATGCTGGGAGTTGGCGTCGAATTGATGCCGCTGATCTTCAGCAAAGAACTGCACGTCACCCATCTGACGATCGACCATCCCGAAATTATTCTTCTGCGCAACCGGGAAGGGATCTGGAACTTCTCTTCGATTGGAAATCAGGCGGGGCAGCAGCCTGCCAGCACGCCCGCGAAGGCGAGCCAGGGCTCTCCCGGAAATTTGAGCGTCGCTCTTCTCGAGTTGAAGGACGGCAAAATCTCCGTCGGTTCGGTGCCCCCGCGCCGCCATCCCATCGTCTACGACAAACTCAATATCACGGTAAGGAATTTCTCCTTTACGAACGCATTCCCGGTGGATGTATCGGCCCAGCTTCCGGGAGGCGGTTCGCTGAAGCTGAACGGAACGGCCGGCCCGATTAGTCCCGCCGATGCTTCGCTGACACCTGTGCAGGCGAAAGTAAATCTCACGAAGCTGGACCTCGCCCAGTCTGCGCTGGTTGATCCGGAATTGGGCATTACGGGATCGGCAGACTTTGACGGCACGCTCAGTTCCGATGGACATGTCGCGAAAGCGAACGGGACGGTGAAAGGATCCTCCCTGAAATTGGTCCCCAAGGGATCTCCAGCAACCACTCCGGTACAGGTGACCTTTACCGTTGGCCACGATTTACAAAAAGAGACCGGGCAACTGACCCAGGGCGATGTTCAAATCGGCAAAGCCGGCGCGAAGCTCGTTGGCACTTACAACATGCAGGGTGAGACGACCTCCGTCAACATGAAGCTCAATGGCCAGGGAATGCCAATCGACGATCTGGAAGCTGTGCTGCCGGCAGTCGGGGTCATCCTGCCGTCGGGTTCGCAACTCAAGGGCGGAACGCTTTCCGTCAACCTAGATGCCGTCGGTCCGCTGGATAAACTGGTCTCGACGGGGACTGTTCAGATCAATAACACCGCCCTGGCGGGCTTCAACCTGGCTTCGAAACTGTCAGCCATTCCCGGTCTCGGCGGCAAACAAACGGGCAACGACACCGCCATCCAGAACCTGAGTTCCGATGTACGCTATGCGCCCGATGGAACGCGGCTCGACAAACTCGATGTCGTGGTTCCCTCCATCGGAACGGTCACCGGGGCCGGAACGATCAGCCCCAGCAATGAACTCGCTTTCAACCTGGTGGCCAACCTGAGCGGTGCGGTCGGCGGAGGCCTGACCGGAGTGATCGGACACGGCTCAGGTGGAATCCCCGTCAAAGTCGGCGGAACCATGTCGAACCCAACCTTCATGCCCGATGTCAAAGGAATGGTCGGCAATCAACTCAAAGGCTTGGTGCCGGGCGGTAAAGGCAATCCCCTCGGAGGACTGGGCGGGATGCTGGGCAAGAAGAAATCAAAATAAAAGCAGTACCGTGCATGGGAAAAGCTCTCAAGATTTCCACTTGGCCATGGCGCGCCCTTTTGTGGATCGGCGCCGGATGTTCTGTTCTGGGCATGGCTATCTTTCTGCCCGTTGGTTGGGACCTCTCCGTTATCCAGCAAGCCATGAAAGACCTGCGCGAGGGCGTGAATCCATACGTGGCCGAACTGGCCCGTCTGGATGCGATGAGCGTCGGTGCCCATACCTACAATGTCTATGTCTATCCCCCGCTTACGCTCAGGTTCCTGCGGTTGGCCAATTTCTTTCCCACGGCCCACGGTCACATTCTTTACTGGCTGGCCTACGCGGTAGGTTTCGGATGCCAGTTATGGGCGGGATTTCATCTTGCCCTGCCGCGCGAGCAGCGCATTTTGCAGTATGCACTGCCATTTGTTGTCTTCTTTCCGGGCTTCATGCCGAATGAAGTGATCCTCAGCGGAAACGTGGCTGTTCCCATCCTCGGGGCCGTGCTCGCGGCCAGCGTACGCGGCTGGAAGAGAAACCAGTGGAGCTGGTTCTATTTCTCCGTGTTGGCGGGATCGCTGTTCAAGCCTCCCTTCCTGATCCTGCTTGCCATTCCCTTGCTGGCCGGGAGAATGCAAGTACTGAAGTCCGCGGCTGCAGCCGCATTGGGAGTTCTTCTGTTTGCGGCGCAGAAACTTCTTTGGCCTGCGGAGTTTTTGCAATACATGCGTGTCATGCAGGTCGAGAGCTCGCTGCGGTACAGCGCCGGACATGTTGAGTCATTTGGTTTCAGCGCCGCGGGCGTGCTTGCCTCGAGCCTGAAGGCGATGGGTAAACCCTATGGAGCGCCCAGCGCCGTTTTTTTCCTCGGATACTTCAGTGTGCTCTTCGCGCTATTGATCTACGTTGGATGGCACTATCGCCGCGGTCGCATCGGCGGCGCCACCTGCATGACGGTGCTGTTGCTGGGTACGTGCTTGCTGAATCCAAGAATTCTTCAGTACGATGCCTTGCCCGTAACGCTCCCGATGTTCTTGTTGGTGATTCGCGGGTGGAACGATCGCGTGGGGCGGTGGATCGTGATCGTCGGCCTGGCCGGGGCGGCGATTGCTTTCCTTGAAAATAAGGATGCCATCGAGATTTCTGTGGCTATGTGGGCGCTTCTGATTTCCGGACTCGTTTGTCTTCGCCGGGAATCGCGGGTCGCCAAAGTCTGCGCGACCTTGCCGGTACCCGAGTCAGCTCTCGAGCCCGTTGCGTTTGCTGGTTCCAGCTACTGAGGCCGGCCTCCCTCAACGCACGCCGCGGATGTTCGAGTGACTTGACGAACCCGCCAGAACTTCCATGCCGTGCAGAATCATCTCAATCACTCTCTCGTCGCCGATCCCGGTGTTAATCATCATGTGATAAAGGCTCCGCTTCGGCCAGTCCGCATTGAAGTAATGCTTGATATAGGCGACTCGCTCCTTGTCGACATTGTCAACCAGGTCTTCGCTGTCCTCCTGGCTTTTACCCATGGCCCGCAGGCGTCGAATCTTCTCGTCGCGGGACGCGTAGATAAAAACGCGGAAGGTGTCCTCCCGCTCGCGCAGGAAAAATGGTGCGCCGCGTCCCACGATTACCGCCTCCCCCTGGGCCGCGATGCCTTCCACGATTTCCGCCATCATTGCCATCATGCGGTCGGTGTCGAATGCGTGGGAATCGGCAAGGGGCAAGCTGCGTTCGTAACTGCCCCGCCAGAAAGCCTTCGCGAGCCGGTAAAGCCGGCTGTCGACGCGCTCATCGCAGAGCGCCACCGCCTCCTCGTGGACTTGAGCGCGCTTGGCAATTTCTGCGGTCAACTGCTGGTCCCAGACTTTCCACCCCAGCTTGCGGGCCAGTTTGCAGGAAATTCCGCCGCCCCCGCAGCCATATTCACGTTCCAGTGTGATAATGCGAAACATCGCGGGCCCCTTGTTCATCGAGCTTTTCCTTCGCTCTCCCACTCCTGACTCTAGTGAACCATCATTCCTGCCGCCTTCGTTCTCTTGATCAGAAACACGCACGGAATAAGGCAAGCGATTACAACCCCGAGAACCCAGAAATTATCCACATAGGCCAGCATGGTCGATTCCCGGATGACGTTGGCCTGCAACATGGCATACGCATGTTGCTGGGCGGTCCCCAAACCGGTACCCTGCCCCGCGCCTCCGCCCGAAAAAACACCCGTTACGCCACGCAGCGTCGACAAAAACTGCGGGTTGCCCCCGTTCAGTCTCTCCACAAGGCGCACCTGGTGAAACTGCGCGCGGCGAGCCAGCCCGGTTGTGACAAAAGAAATTCCCACGCTCCCGCCAATGTTCCTGGCCAGGTTCATCAGGCCGGACGCTGCATTGTTCTTGTCACGCGATAAACCCGAGTAGGCGGCAGTGTTGATCGGCACGAAAAGAAATGCAAGCCCCATCGCCTGGTAGACGCGCGCCATGGTTACCGTGCGGAAGTCGACGCTCAAGTCAAATGTCGTCATGTGGAACAGGGAGAATGAGAGCATCGACAGGCCAAACAGCATCAGCCAGCGCGGGCTGTAGCGTGAAAGCAGGAATCCCACGATCGGCATGCACAGCATAATGGTGAAGCCACCCGGCATTAACGCCAGACCCGATTGCTCGGCAGTGTAGCCCAACAGCGTCTGCATGAATAGCGGCAACAGCAACGTACTGCCGAGGAGCGCAAATCCCAGCATGAACATCAGGAAATTTGCGGTCGCAAAGCTGCGCTGTTTGAACAGGTGCAAATCGATGATGGGGTCTTTCTGATACCACTCCCAGATGATGACCCATAGCAACGATGCGACCGAGATGGCGGTCAGCACGGAGATGAAATGTGATTCGAACCAATCGTCCCGCTGGCCTTTGTCGAGCACGACCTGCAAGGTCCCCAGCCCCAGAGCGACCAGTCCCAGCCCGATATAGTCGACGTGCGTTTCACTCAGCTTGCGGCGCCGGAAGTAGGGAGGATCCTGAATGAGCCGCGACGTCAGCACCAGCGAAAGGATGCCGACGGGAACGTTGATGAAGAAAATCCACCGCCACGTAAAGTTGTCCGTAATCCAGCCCCCGAGCGTGGGGCCGATCGCCGGGGCCATGACAACCGCAATGCCGTAAACCGCGAACGCCATTCCTCGCTTGGCTGGAGGGAAGGTATCAGCCAGGATCGCCTGTTCGCTCGGCTGCAGGCCCCCGCCGCCTACCCCCTGCAGAACGCGAAATACAATCAGCATCGCGAGATTCGGAGAGAGTCCGCACAAACATGAGCTGATGGTAAACAGCGCGACACAGCTCATGTAGAACCGCTTGCGGCCCATGATGGAAGAGAGCCAGCCACTGAGCGGAAGAACGATCGCATTCGATACCAGGTAGGAAGTCAGGATCCATGTGCTCTCATCCTGGCCCGCCGAAAGGCTCCCGGCAATATGCGGCAGGGCGACGTTAGCGATGCTGGTATCAAGCACCTCCATGAACGTCGCGAGCGTAACGGCGAGAGCGATGATCCAGGGATTGACCGCCGGCCGCCAGGCCTCCGCATCGTCCATCGTGATGGCCGCCGCACTCATTCCCGCATCTCCCTCATCATCATTCCTTCGTCCACGGCGAAGAAAGGATATGCCGCGTTGCCTCCCGATATCCCCGGCCCACTGCTACTTAATCCATACCTTCGGCTCGACCGACATTCCGGGTCGCAGTTCGTGACTCTTGGTCTCGCCGGGCTCGAAGACGATCTTCACCGGAATTCTCTGCACCACCTTTACGTAGTTGCCGGTTGCGTTTTCGGGTGGCAACAGGCTGAAACGGGCGCCGCTTGCGCCGGCGATCGAGTCGACGTGCCCCTTGTAGGTCTTGCCGGTGGTATCGACTTCAATTTCGACGCGCTGGCCCGCTTTCATGCTCCGGAGCTGCGTTTCCTTGAAGTTTGCCGTTACCCAGATGTCCTCAAGCGGAATGACTTTCATCATTTCCTGTCCCGTTTGCACGTTTTGCCCGAGCTCCACCGTGCGGTTACTCACAATTCCTGTCACGGGAGCGACGACCCTGGTGTACTCAAGGTTCAGCAGCGCCTGATCGAGTTGTGCTTTCTTCCGGTCGGCATTGGCCCGCGCGGAAAGCGCGCGCGACCGGATCACGCGCATGGTCTGGGGAGCGGTCTGCGCGGTCCGCAGGCTGGCATTCGCTTGCAACAGGTTCCCTTGCGCCTGCTCGATTTGTGCCTGGGCAGCATCGGCGCTCGCCTTGGCGGCTTCCAGTGTGGCGGCGGCAGCCTGTGCGGCCGCTACCGCCTGGTCGTACTGTTGCTGCGAAATTTCCTGTTTGTCGATCAGTTGCTTATAACGGCCGAGGTCATTTTGCGCTTTGACATTGTTGGCTTCGGTCTCGTTGATCTGCGCTTTCGCAGCCTCAAACTGCTGGCGCGCCGCCGATACGCCCGCCTTGGCGTTGGCGACACCCGCCTGCGCGCTCGTAACCTGGCTGGCCGTGTTCACGTCAGTAATTGGGACGTTCACCTCCGATGCCGCAGCTTGCGCCTGCGCATCCGCATAATCAGCCCGCGCCTGGGCGACCGCGACCTCATAATCTGCCGGGTCGATCTCTACCAGCACCGATCCCTTTTCCACGTACTGGTTATCATCCACGTTCAGTTTGAGGACGTGACCGCTGATGCGCGCGCTCACCGAGGGAATGTGCCCATCAATCTGCGCGTCGTCGGTCGATTCATAACTGCCAAAGTAGCGCCATGCGAGGATCGCGCTGACCAGCAAGATCAGGATCAGCAACCCGAGAACCAGTTTGGCGCGCGAACTCCCCAATAGCTCCCTGCGGCGCCGGTACCGTGCTTCGCTGTTCTCCTCGCTCGGTTGTGTCGGGGCTCCGGCTTTGGACTCGGCTACGGCGGCAGTCGTCTCATCCATATCTACTTTCCTCTCAAATATTCCCGGACGCCCTCTTCGGCACGGCCGAGCGCGCGCGCAAAGGAAACCTTTGCCAGATTGTTAAAATACAGGCTCGAAATCAGATTCTCATGGGCGGAAGCCACCGCTTCCTGAGCCTGGATCACTTCCAGATTGTCAGTCACGCCCGCGGAAAATCTGTCCCGGGACTGTGTAAGCGCCTGCTCGGCCAGGTTTACGGAGCTTTGCGCTACTTCCACCTGATCCGCCGAAGACTTCAGATCGAGTAGAGCGTTGCGTACGTCCTGATCAATCTGGGCCCGCACATCGGCCAGTTGCGCCTCGGCCTGGCGCAGCGTGGCTTCGCTTTTCAGCACGTCCGAATGCACCTTGCCTCCCTGGAAAATCGGGATACTGATCGTTCCGGCAACATGGTACGTGGGCAACACGCTGCTCGGGGTCGCTCCGATCTCCCCATAGTCGCCCTCCACATTGAAGGTCGGAAGGTATCCCGCAAAGGCTGCGTTGTGTTCGAATCGCGCTGCCGTCACGTGGTCCTGTGCTGCCTTGTAATCGGAACGCAGCGAGTACGCGCGCTGCAAGCTTGCCTCCAGATCGGGAACTGGAAACGGCTCGTAAGGAGCCTTGTCGGCCAGAGTGAATTCCTGACCCGGCGCCAGTCCAATCACGCGCGCCAGCGATATCTTCTGCTTCGCGAAATCGTTGTTCGCGGCAATCAACTGCTGCTGCCGTGCCTGATACTCCACTTGCGCCCGCAGTGTGTCGATCGCTGGAGCCACTCCCGCTTGTTGCTGGGCCACGGCTTTTTCATATAGAGCCCGCGCGGTTTCCTGCTGTGCTTGCGCAGTTTCCACTCGCGCCCCGCCGGCGATCGCCTCAAGATAGGCGTTGCCCGTCGCCAGCACGACCAGATCGCGCGCGTCCTTCAAATTGAATCGGGCTGCGCTCTCGTTAACCATCGAAGCGCGGTACTTCTGAATTGCTTTCCAGTCGAAAACCCTTTCGGTCGCCGAAGCACGCACGTCGAAATAGGCAAATGGACCGATGACTGCCGGGATGCTGGCTCCTCCAAACAGCCCGGCAGGAAACTTGCCAAAGCCGAGCGCGACCAGGCTCTGTTTCTGGGCATCTTCCTCGGCTTTTCCATTTACATTCGGAAGCAGCGCGCTCAATTGCTCCCACTTCTGTCCGCGCGCCTGAATCGTGTTGTACTCCGATAGGAGACCGGCCAGGTTCTGGTGCAGCGCCCGCTCGATTGCATCCCGGAATGTGAGTTGTAGAATTCCCGGGGTAGCCTTCTCCGCCGGCACGCTGCCATAGACTGGGTTTTGGGCCGAGGTGGGGACCGCGGCGATCTGTGCAACCGCCCTCGCGGTGAATAGCACAGGCAAGAACACCGGCCAAAACCGGTAGAAACACCAAAAAAGACGCCTCAAAAGCCTATCGGAAGGCATGGAACGTGGATTTGCTCCTTGACGAAAGCCAAAATAGTAAATGCTTTGGATGTTTTCCGCTGTGAGAGCGTCACAAATTATTGAAAAATCGCGTGATACGCGCCTCCAGGGATTCGCCGCTCCCTCCCTTTGGAACCCCACTCGATGACCTTGGTCATCTTGTGAAGTGACGCCTCCAAAGTCCAATCTAAGAGTGGATTCAATTGTCTTTGGGAGCACCTCTGTCTTGGGAATCAACCACGTATGAGTGAAGCCACTAAGCCATCGTCCAACGGATCGGACTGGACGCGTCTGCTCACGGATCCCGACCTTGTCAGTCATCTCGGGACTCTGCTTCAGACCTACCGTGAGGTTTCTCCCGAACGGCGTGAAGCTGCGTTATTGCAGGCGATGCGTCGGATTAAGGAACAATCGGCCCGGAGTCGCGAAGAAAAGACAACGGTGGTTGCTCCGCACGCTCCTGCGGAACCGCCCGCACCGGTCGAAGCTCCTGAACCCGTTGCGCTCGCCGCTCCCGAACCGGTGACAGTAACACCTCCTTTCGAGCCGGACTTGTTTACTCCCACGCAGGAGTCCGAACGTCGCCGGCACCGCCGTCTTAAGTGCTATGTCGCCGTGGAAATTCACGTCGAAGGTGTCAAGGAACCGATCTGGGGCAATCTCTCCAATGTCGGTCGCGGCGGCTGCATGGTCGAAACGGCGACCCATGTTCCTGCCGGCAAGGCCCTGGAGATCGGATTGTGGGTTTCGAGCGGTAAATTATGGGTAAAGGGCGTGATTATCAGCGGAGTTGCCCGCCCAAGCTCTTCATCGTTTGGCGTTCGTGTCCAGTTTTCCGAAGCAGAACTCTCCGAGAATGAGCACTTGCGTCAGTTCCTCAAGTTCGTCGAAAGTACGACTCGGAAGGCTCACAGTGGAAACGCTTACATCGCCCAACTGAAACAGTGAGCGGCGATTTCTGCCTTAGCTTCTTCCCGCAACTTCAGCCTTGAACCAGGGTTTACCCTGGAACGAGGCGCGACGCAATGGCAGTCCCCTTCGATCGAGGTCGCCGTGCGGCAGTCATCACGATGCTGGTCGCCGGTCTGGCGGCCGCTCAGTTCGCCCTCGCCAGGAAAAAGGACAAACCATCCCCGTTGGACGAGCGGAGGCTGATCGCCCACGCGCTCAATCGCCTCACCTTTGGCCCGCGTCCCTCCGATTTCGAGCAGGTGGCTGCAATCGGCCTTGACAAGTGGATCGAACTTCAACTGCATCCCGAAAAAATCGATGATTCGGCAATGGATGCGCGCCTGGCGCAGTTCCGCACCCTGCGCATGAATACGCGCGAGATTGTCCAGAACTTTCCCAACAACGAAATGATCAAGCAGGTGGCCGAGGGCAAATTAGCGATGCCTGGCGACCCAGCGCGGCGCGCCATCTACGAGGCGCAGGTTCAGCGCTACCAGGACAGACAGGACCGCAAAGCCGAGGCTGCGCAAAACGGCGTGCCCAATCCTGATGGCGACCCGGGTGGCAATACTATGCCGGACGATGCCACCTACCAGCGCCACCGGGAACAGAATCAGGCCGCTCGCATTCGCCTGTTGGAGTTGCTCGACCTTCCTCCGGAAGAGCGCTTCCACGAGATTCTGGCATTGTCACCCGAACAGCAGCGTGCCATCGCAAGCCGCGCCAAGGGTCCAAAAGCGGACGCCATAATGCAAGGCTTTAACCCTCAGGAAAAGGAGACGCTGCGCGCGCTCAATAATCCTGAGCAGGTGGTCGTAGATGAACTCATGCAGGCGAAATTGCTGCGCGCGATCTACAGCGAGCGCCAACTCGAAGAAGTCATGACGGATTTCTGGATCAACCACTTCAATGTCTTCATCAACAAGGGGGCCGATCGCTTTTTGCTCACCAGCTACGAGCGTGATGTCATTCGCCCTCATGTTCTCGGTAAGTTCGAAGACCTGCTGGTAGCAACTGCCAAGAGCCCCGCAATGTTGTTTTATCTCGATAACTGGCTGAGTGTCGGTCCAAACTCCGATGTGGCATTCGGAGTTCCCAAACATCCCCGGCAGCAGCGTTCCATGCGGCGGCCGCAAAACCGGCCGGGCAAGCGCAAGCAGGCGAGCGGACTCAATGAAAACTACGGCCGGGAACTGATGGAACTGCACACGCTCAGCGTCAACGGCGGCTATTCGCAGAATGATGTTACCGAAGTGGCCAAGGTGTTTACTGGCTGGACCATCGAGCAGCCAAATAAAGGTGGCGGTTTCCACTTTGAGCCACGTATGCACGAACCCGGCGACAAAGTCGTCCTCGGGTATCGCATCAAGGAGAATGGCGGGAAAGAAGGCCTCGAGGTCCTCCGTTTATTGGCCCAGAATCCCAGGACGGCTCATTTCATTTCTCAAAAGCTCGCGGTTCGCTTTGTTTCCGACGATCCGCCCCCCGCGCTGGTGGATCGCATGGCGCAGACCTTTCTGAAGAAAGACGGCGATATTCGTGAGGTGCTGCGAACCATGTTGCGGTCCCAGGAGTTCTGGTCCCCTGAAACCTATCGGGCCAAAGTGAAAACGCCGTTGGAGTTCGTCGTTTCCGCGGTGCGCGTGAGCGGCGCGCAGGTGGACGATGCCCGCCAGCTCGTCGGTACCCTGAACAATATGGGCATGATGCCGTATGGAATGGTGCCTCCAACCGGATACTCGACAAAACAGGAAGCCTGGGTCAACTCCTCAGCCCTGCTGGCGCGTATGAATTTCGCATTGGGCTTGACCGGCGGCAGAGTGCATGGCGTATCCGTGGACCCCTCACCGCTTGCATCCGGCACGCTCGATGCGGCTCAGGCACTGACCCAACTGGAGAAATTGTTGCTGAGGGGCGATGTCTCGCCTCAGACTCATCAGACCATCAGCAAGCAACTGGAGGACCCGAAGATCGCCGAGCGGCGCTTGGACGATCCGGTACGTCCGCCCAACCTGGATGCAATCGAGGGGCTGATTCTGGGGTCACCGGAATTTCAGAGGAGATAGCGGCTCAACATGCGCATCGGCTCAAAACGGAACAACCTGAAGGCTGAGGGCTGGAGCCGGATTCTGGGAACTGAGGACTGAATATGTCGATTACGCGCAGAGTCTTTCTCCGCAATGGCGCGCTTGCCGTGGTGGGCACGTCGGCGCTCCCGGGTTTCCTGGCCCGTGCTGCCTTAGGCGCATCCGACACGGGAATTCGCAACAAGCGTCTGGTCGTCATTTTTCAGCGGGGTGCGGCTGACGGGCTCAATATTGTTGTGCCTCACGCCGAGACCGCATATTACGCGATGCGTCCGACCATCAGCATCCCAAGGAAGTCCGTGCTCGACCTGGACGGCTTCTTTGGCCTGCACCCGGCCATGGCACCATTTGAACCGGTTTGGAAGCAGAAACACCTTGCCATCGTGCATGCTTCAGGATCGCCGGATTCAACGCGCTCTCACTTCGACGCGCAGGATTTCATGGAGTCGGGTACTCCAGGCCTGAAAGCCACCGAGGACGGCTGGCTGAACCGTTGCCTGCATAGTCTGCCCGCCCCCAAGCTGGCGATGGCATCTGCTGCCGCGGATCCCGCTGCCTTTCGCGCGATCGCGCTCGGCCCTTCTCTGCCGCGCATTCTCTCAGGCAACGAACCAGCGATTGCGATCAATAACCTGAGTGACTTTTCAGTCGGGGGCGCAAATCCCAAAGCGGTTCCGATCGCAAATACTTTCGAAGCAATGTATGCCGGTTCGGTCGATACCGTACTTCACGGCACCGGATGCGAAACCTTCGACGCCGTAAAGATGTTGAAGGCCGCCGATCCGGCCAAATACAAACCCGCTGCCGGCGCGAGCTATCCGAAGGGACGCTTTGGCGACAGCTTGCGCCAACTCGCGCAGCTCATCAAATCTAATGTCGGCGTGCAGGTCGCTTTTGCGGATCTCGGGGGCTGGGACCATCATGTCAATGAGGGCAGCATTCAGGGCCAGATTGCCAACGTCCTCGGCGACTTCTCGCAATCCATTTCGGCCTTCTGGACCGACCTTGACGACCAAGGCGAAGATACCGTTGTTGTCACCATGTCGGAATTCGGACGCACGGTGCGCGAAAACGGAAACCGCGGCACCGATCACGGCCATGCCAACGTAATGTTTGTTCTGGGTGGCCCGGTGCGTGGAGGCAAAGTCTACGGCCGCTGGCCGGGCTTGGAGGAATCGCAGCTTTACGAAGGCCGCGACCTCGCCATCACCACCGACTTCCGGCTGGTTCTGAGCGAGATTGTCTCGCGGCATCTCGGCAACAATGACCTGAACGCCGTGTTTCCGGGCTTCGTGCGCCCGGGCCAATTTCTGAACATGCTGGGCTGATTTCCCCGCTGGCGTGGATTCGGAGCCCCCAGGGCCGGCAAGCGAGGCAGGCATGCAGCCTACCGCACCAACCGCGGGAGAGTCTGACCATCCGTCCTACGATACTTTCGCCGACCTCTCCTCCAGTTTGTCGAGGATCCCCGTTGCCGCGTCGAGAATTTCCTTGTCGAGCTTGCGGTTCGAGGCAATGGCTTCGACCAGCGGGATGGAGGTGATGGTATTGCCGCGAAGTGCCGCCATGTGTCCAAACTCCCCGCGGTGCACCATGTCGATGGCGCCCAGCCCGTAGCGGGTTGCCAGCACTCGATCGAAAGCACTGGGCGATCCCCCGCGCTGAATGTGGCCGAGAACGACCGAACGCGTCTCAAACCCGGTGCGTTTTTCGATTTCGCGCGCCAGTACCGACCCGATCCCGCCCAAGCGCAGGTGCCCGAACTCATCTCGTCCCACATCCTGCAAAACGGGCGCGCCTTCATGCATCTCGATGCCCCCTGCGAATTTGGCGCCTTCGGCGGCGACCACGATGCTGAAATAACGCCCGCGAGCATGCCGCTGCCGGATCAGTTCGGCAACCTCCTCGATATCGAATGGAACCTCCGGCACCAGAATCACATCGGCGCCCCCGCCAATGCCGCTGTAGGCGGCAATCCATCCCGAATCGCGGCCCATCACCTCCACAACAATCACCCGATTATGCGCCTCGGCGGTCGTGTGGACGCGGTCGATCGCCCCCGTGGCCACATTGACCGCGGTGTCGAACCCGAAGGTAAAGTCGGTGCCCGCCAGATCGTTGTCGATGGTTTTGGGGACGCCGACCACCTTTACGCCATTCGAAAACAGTTTCTGCGCTACCGACAGCGTGTCATCGCCGCCAATCGCAATCAGCGCGTCGCAGCCATGCTGCGTCAGATTCGCCATACAACGCTCCAGACCATCCGCGTGCTTGGCCGGATTCGTTCTTGATGTCCGCAGAATGGTGCCACCGCGCGGGAGAATCCCCCCTACCGTGGCGAGATCGAGGGGCATGGTTTTATCTTCCAGCAAACCGCGCCAACCCTCCATGAACCCCACAAACTCGTCGCCATAGTGGAAGGATCCTTTGCGCACGATCGCCCGGATCACTGCATTTAGCCCGGGACAGTCGCCGCCGCCCGTCAATACTCCTATTTTCATTGCCGGCTCCTGAAAATGAGTTCCTGTAAATCCACGCCCCGCGGAATGATCCGCGGCTAGTTCCATGTAAATGGGCTTGTACCTATCAGGTTATCACGCGATTTCAGGTAGCGCGGCAGGCCCGGGCAACGGGTTCGTAGCCTCCGGATCACGGTGTTCTATTTAGAAACCTGCCTTCAAATCATTGGATGTTAAGATATTTTCTCGGCAACGCTGCGCGATCCCATCCGTTAAGCTCGCATCCTGGACGTTCTTGCTGGAGGGCGTCGTGAATACACTACCGGTTTTGATTGGCGCGTTATGCGTGTATGCCCTCGCCTATCGCTATTACAGCGCGTTCATTGCGGCCAAAGCGATGGCGATCGATGACCGCCGCACAACCCCTGCACACGCCTTTGCCGATGGCCACAACTATGTTGCCTCCCCAAAATGGGTCTTGTTTGGCCATCACTTCGCCGCCATTGCCGGTGCCGGCCCGCTCGTTGGCCCTACGCTGGCTGCGCAATTTGGATTCGCCCCCGGTTTTCTCTGGCTCCTGATCGGCGCAGTCCTGGCCGGATGCGTGCAGGACTTCACCGTGCTCGTCGCTTCTGTGCGCCATCGCGGCCGTTCCGTCGCCGATATTGCCCGAACTGAGATCAACCCCTTCGCCGGCCTTGTCGCCATGATCGCCGTGCTCTTCATCTTGTTGGTCACGCTGGCCGGGCTTGGCATCGTGGTCGTGAACGCTCTAGCCAACAGTCCTTGGGGCGTCTTCACGATTGGCATGACCATTCCAATCGCTATCGTTATGGGCCTGTGGATGTTCAAGAGCCACGCCGGGAAGATTACGATCACCGGGCCCAGCATCTTCGGCGTCCTGCTCCTCATCGCGAGTGTGGTTGCGGGCCGCTGGGTTGCGCAGACGGGCGTCGCAGCCGCCCTGACATTCACGCCGCATCAGATCACGATTCTGATGGCGATTTACGGCCTCGTCGCGTCTACGCTGCCGGTTTGGCTGTTGCTCCAGCCCCGCGATTATCTCTCGACCTACGTCAAGCTTGGCACCATTGCCGTCCTGATTGTAGGCGTGTTCGTCGTACATCCAGATATCCGGTTTCCGAATTTCACGCAGTTCGTCGCTGGCGGCGGCCCCATCATTAAAGGAAGGCTTTTTCCATTCCTGTTTGTGACTATCGCCTGCGGAGCGATTTCGGGCTTTCATTCGCTCATCTCTTCGGGAACGACCCCGAAAATGCTTGACCGTGAGTCTGATGCGCGTGCCATCGGCTATGGGGCCATGGTCTGCGAGTCGCTCGTCGGTGTGCTGGCGCTCATCGCCGCTTGCTCGATGTATCCCGGCGATTACTTTGCCATTAACACCACGCCCGAGGTATTCCACAAATTAGGTTTCGCGACCGTGAATCTGGATATGTTCTCGCGCGAGGTCGGCGAGAAACTGGCCGGACGTACCGGCGGCGCAGTTTCGCTCGCGATTGGCATGGCCCAGATTTTCCGAGGGCTCCCGCGCATGGATCGCTTGATGGGCTACTGGTATCACTATGCCATCATGTTCGAGGCCCTGTTTATCCTGACCACGGTCGATGCCGGCACGCGCGTTGCACGTTACGTTTTGCAGGAACTGCTCGGCAAGGTCTACAAACCATTCGGCAACACAGCCTGGTTGCCGGGCAATCTGGTGACCAGTTTGGTCGTAGTTCTGAGCTGGGGCTACTTGATTTACACCGGCAGCATTTCGACCATCTGGCCCCTGTTCGGAACAGGCAACCAGTTGCTCGCCACCATCGCGCTCGCGGTGAGTACAACTTTCCTCATCAACATGGGCCATGCACGCTATGCGTGGATCAGCGCTGCTCCCATGTGCTTTGTCGGAGTGACAACGGTGACAGCTGGCGTTCTGTCGATCCAGAATATCTTCTGGCCGCTGACCTCCAAGCCGGGCATGGTGTTCACCGGGTATCTCGACACCGGGCTCATGACCATCTTTATCGGGGGAGTCATCCTGGTGTTATGCAACGCGGCATGGACGTGGTATCGCGTGCTTGGCGGAGCCCCTGTCCCACAGGAGGCCTTTGGCCCGCCAGTCACCGCGAGCGGCGAGGTCAAGATGGGCTGTTGCTGAGGCTGCGCCCGGTGAGCCGATGGATGCCTATCGCGAAGCCTCGTTCAGAAGGTTTCGCAGCACCGCGACCTCAGCTTCGATTCCCGTCTGCAACGCTGGTTCGACGTCCGGCGCAAAGTATGGTGAGTGATTCGACGGGAGCGGGACGCCACCGCTTTTACTCTGGGCGAACTTCTGCGGGTCCGCTCCTCCCAGGTTCATGTACAGCGACGGAATACCCTCCTCGACAAAAAGGGAATAGTCCTCCGAGGACGCGATGGGTTCGGTGGTGATGACGTTTTGCTTTCCTAACGCAGATTCGAGCGGCTTTTTCAGCCGCTCAGCGAGTGCCGGATCGTTATATACCGAGTCGGTCATCTCCGGGTGCTCGATCAGCGGCTCTCGTTCTGCTCCCCCCGCCTGCGCCTCGCCCTTGACAACGCGCGGGATGGCTGCGAGAAGCTGCTTGCGCACCACATCTTTGTAGGTCCGCACGGTCAAGCCAAGTTCCGCCTGGTCGGGAATGATGTTGTTTTTTGTCCCCGCCCTTATATAGCCAACCGTGATAACAGCCATCTCTCCCGGCTTTACTTCGCGCGAAACAATGGTTTGTAGGGCCAGAATCGTGCGCGCCGCGATCACCACGGGATCAATCGTAGTCTGCGGCGAGGCGCCATGTCCTCCCTTGCCATAGATTGTGACCCGCAACGAATCGGCGTTCGTGTTGTAAATGCCAGGAGCGATCCCCACCTGGCCGGCCGGAAGATTGTTGCCGACATGCAGGGCAACGCCCATCGCCGGCTTCGGAAAACGCGTGAACAGGCCGTCGGCAATCATCTTCTTGGCCCCGCTGATGGTCTCTTCAGCGGGCTGGCCCACGAGCATCAGCGTTCCATGCCAGCTGCCTTTACTCTGCGCCATAATGGCTGCCGTTCCCGCCATCGCCGCCATGTGCAGATCGTGGCCGCAGGCATGCATCACTGGAACATCCAGTCCGCTGTCGTCCTTCGTGTGCACCTTGCTCGCATAAGCAAGCCCGGTCTTCTCTTCGACCGGAAGCGCGTCAAGTTCGGTGCGGAGCATGACCGTTGGCCCTTCGCCGTTCTTCAGAATTGCCACGACCCCGGTGCCACCAATTCCTTCTGTGACGGCGTAGCCCAGGTCTCGCAGGCGGCCGGCAAGTTTCGCCGCCGTCTGCACTTCGTGCGAGGAAAGTTCCGGAGACTTATGAAGATCGATATACAGATCGTGGGCCGACCGATAAACCCCGTCCACCTCCTTGGAGGCCGCTCCCGTCTGTGTACTGCTGGAAACAGCGAGCGCGAGAAGAATGCAGACCAGTCCTGCGGTTTTCATCATGCAGGGATCATATCTGCCAACATTGCAGCACCACAAGGAGCTGTGCTCGTGGCAAACCAGTGAAGGCGACCCCATTGATTCCGCCGTTCATCCGCTTCCTGCCTCGGGCCCCTGCCCGGCGCTACCGGCGTGTTTTGTCTGCCTGGCAGCCCGAACCTGCCGCGATATCGTTCATGGCAGGACCAGCGGCAGCGATATAATTTTCGCCGCCGTATCTCCTCCCTGAGAGGTCTTGATGCTTTCCTCGACAAATTTCTGGATGAGTTTTGCCGGGCTTATCTATCTTGCTGCCGGTGTCTGCGTGCTGCGAAAACAGATCAGCTCGGCTCGCGGTCTCGACAAGCTCATCACCTTGGGTGCCGTCTTCATTGCTGTTTCTCTTGCTGTTTTCGCACCCGAGCATTTCCGCGGCCCGAAGTTCATCCAGAGTATGGTTCCCTCCTGGATGCCGGTGCACTGGTTCTGGCCGTATTTCGTCGGATGCGCGCTCCTGGCCGCCGCCACCAGCCTTTCGCTGAGAGTGTTCGTGCGCTTGTCGTCCGTCCTCCTTGGATCGATGTTCTTTCTCTTTGTATGCACGATTTATCTGCCATCTGCGCTCGCGCATCCGAAAAGTCGATTCGCCTGGATCTACGCACTGAGAGACCTTTCTTTTGCCGCGGGCGCCTGGGCTCTCGCTGGGCTGCACAGCCGCGACTCTTGGCCGCGACTCTCGAAATGGATGATTCTGTTTGCGCGCGCCGTCCTGGCGATTGCTGCCATCTTTTATGGTCTTCAGCACTTTCTTCATCCGGAGTTTGCGCCCGGCGTTCCATTGGAACTGAAGACGCCGACATGGGTTCCATTCCCCATACTCTGGGCGTACATGGCCGGCGCTATTCTGCTGGCCTCCGGAATTGGTCTTGTCCTCAACAAGAAACCGAGGATGGCCGCAGCCTCAATCGGTGCGTTAATGACCGTGCTTACTTTATGCCCTTATCTGCTTATCCTGATGCTGGCCCTCGGCAAGCCGGCGCCGGAAGTCAATGAAGGCCTTAATTACCTCGCTGACACATTGCTCTATGCCGGGTCGGCGCTCGCCCTGGCGTCGGCACTGCCGCCGGCTCCTTGACACGGGCGTTCTTTCGAATCCTTTGCCCCATTTCCATCTTTAGTCATTCTCAATCTTTCCCGGCAAACGTCCGCCGGCAGAGGTTAAACTCATTGCATCTATGCGCGTCCTCGGCATCGACTGCGGAACGGAATACACCGGTTACGGTGTAGTTGATCTCCTCCCCGATGGCACGTCGAACGGCCGCCTGATCTGCATTGTTTGCGGTGCCATCCGGGTTTCTCCCCGCGATCCCATGGCCGTACGTCTATCTCGTATTTCAGTGGCCCTTGACGAACTCATTTCTCTTCATCATCCCGACCGCGTGGCCATCGAAGATGTTTTTTATGCCGTGAACGTCAAATCGGCTTTGAAGTTGGGGCAGGTGCGCGGCGTCGCTATGCTGGCTGCGGCTTCCGCAGGTCTCGAGGTTGCCGAGTACAGCCCTCTCTCCATCAAGTCGGCTGTGGTCGGATACGGCAAAGCCGAGAAGCATCAGGTGCAGCATATGGTGGCTCGTTTGCTTCGTCTGGATGAACTTCCCGAACCCGCCGATGCCGCCGATGCCCTCGCCATCGCGATCTGCCACCTTCACACCGCCGCAACCCTCGACCGGCAAGCTGGCCGTCCGCCGGCCGTGGCCCACCAGGTTCTTCCTTGACACTCGTCGCCCTTGTCACCAATCATTAACACCGGCCCATGTTGCGATCGTTCCTTCTTCGCTCATTGCTCGTTCTTCTTTTCCTTCCGGCGTGTGCCCGGGCGCAGTCTTCAATTGCTCGCAGCCAGACTCCTCCACCCGCAGCCCAGGTTCTGTTGTCCCCCGATACCCCGGTGGTCACATTCACGCTGGATTTCCCATCGTCCGAACCTGAACACTACGCGATCAGTCTCACCTTCGCCGGTACTGGCCACTATCAGTCAAATGGCCGCCTGTCGCTGGATTCAGATATCAGTGACACCTTCGATTTCGATTTCACGGTTTCGGAGGCCACGCGCTCCCGAGTCTTTGGCCTGGCCGCCAAGGCCGGATATTTTCAGAAGAACCTCGATTCCCACCGCAAGGACATCGCTTTCACGGGAAAGAAGACCCTCCGCTACACCGACGCCGTCCGCACCGGAGAGGCTACCTACAACTATTCCTCAAATCCCGCGGCCGACGAACTCACCGTCCTGTTCCAAAACCTTTCCACCACTCTTGAATTCGGCCACCGCCTCGACTACGACCGCCACTACCAGAAGCTTGCCATCGATCAGGAGCTAAAGCGCATGCAGGAAATGTTCAAGAGCAACGGCCTTGGAGAACTGACTGCGATTCGCCCCGTCCTTGAGCAGATCATTGCGGATCAGTCCATCATGAATATCTCGCGTGCGCGTGCCCAAAGACTGCTTGCACCCCCGCAATGACTCAATTTCCGGGTTTTTCACCGCTCCAATTCCCCGAATTCCCTTGACTTGGGCCAACCCCGGTTACAGACTTGGGGCATCCCATCGCGCCACGCGCCATGCCGGCTGGTTGCTGTTCTCAGGAGTCTGGTCTGCCAAGTCTGGTGGTGCCGCGTTCTACTGGCAACTCTCGCAGCCCGGCGGGGATTCTAAGGGATGGAAGCTGCAGCGGAGGTCATATGACGATCAGACTACGCAACGTGCTCGCCTTGGGAGCCGGGCTCGCCTCAATGGTATTCGTGTTTCCGGTGTTTTCCGCGTTGCCGGCCAATGCTGATTCCAGGATACGTATCGTCCGTCTCAGCGATGTCGAAGGCCCTGTCGGGATCGAACGCGCTCCCGGGGAAGGCCTTGAACGAGCCTTCCTCAACTTGCCTATTGTCGAAGGCACGCGCCTCAAGACCGGCAAAGCCGGCCGCGCCGAGATTGAATTCGAGGACAGCAGCACCATCCGCCTCGGCCCGAACAGCGAACTCAGTTTCACCCGTCTCGCCCTTGGCGACGACGGAAACAAGCTCAATACTGCCCAATTGCTTTCCGGCACCGCCTACGCGAGTTTTCACCAAAAGAAGGGTGATCAGTTCCGGCTTGATTTTGCCCAGGAATCGGTTGCGGTTTCCAGTTCCGCCCATTTCCGTCTCGTGCTTGATGACGCAAGCCATGCAACCATGGCCGTCTTCAAAGGCGCGGTGAACGCTAGCGGGCCCTCGGGCAACTTCGATGTCGCCGAAAAACACAGCGCAACCATCGACCTCGCCGCGACGGCGAGCACTCAGAAGAGTGCGTTTGTCATCGCAAAGAACTTTGAGCAGGATCCGCTGGATAGCTGGGACCGCCAGCAGAACGATTATCACGAGCGCTATGCCAACGCGGGCGCGTCAAACTGGGCATCCAGCCTTTCATCGCCCTATGGCTATGGGGTGAGCGACATGAACTACTACGGCAATTTCATGACGGTCCCCGGCTATGGCTTCGCCTGGCAACCTTTCTTTGTGGACGCCAGTTGGAATCCCTTCATGGATGGTGCCTGGGCCTGGTATCCAGGCGCTGGTTATACGTGGGTCTCGGGATATCCCTGGGGATGGATGCCATACTACTACGGCAATTGGGCGTTCGCTCCCGGCTACGGCTGGATATGGCAGCCGGGGAACTGGAGCTCATGGTCCGGCCTTCCGCGCGTTGTAAATACTTCCGCGGCAGTGATTCCCAAGGTTCCCGTCAACGGTCATCAAACGGTTTTGGTCGGCAAGGGCCTTACTGCCATCCCGGCCATGGCGTCCGGCAAGCTCACGATCAAGCCCGGTTCGGCCGGCTTCGGGGTGCCGCGCGGCTCCGTGAACCATCTTAACCACATTGCGAAGTCGATCGAACGTGATCCGCATCCGGTCGTCGTTTCGATGCGGCCACCGGCTGAGAACAGCGGCTTTGCTCCAGCACTTTCCGGTGGGTCGCTGGCCGCGTCGCCAAGGTCGTCCAGGCCGGCCATGCCCCCGTCCACGTCGGGCCATTCCGGTCCGCACAAGTAACTATGCGCGATTGCTGAAAAGGCGGCCGGGGAACGGCCGCCTCTCTTTTCTCGGCGATTGTGCATGGCCTGCCCGATTTGCCTGGGCCTTGTCTCACTTCACGATGATCCCAGCGTAACCAACCACCCGCTCCAGGTCGCCGGAAATCTCGCCCGAAGTCGCATACCGAGCCAGCGTTGCCGAAGAGGCTCCCAGCCTCCTTGCCGCTGTCAGCATGATGACTGCCGGACCAAACCCGCACATGCTGATGTCTTCGCGCATTACCACCTCCCATAGCCCACGCGCATCCAGAGCAAGCACGCAGTCGATCGCCTTGCGATCTTTAATGCGCGTGAGCGCGTCCGGTTCGTAATGATTCATGTCGCTCGAAGCGACCATGAACACCTTACTCGCCGACGCCGCAATCACCTCGGCCAGCGCCTCTCCCAGGCCGCGAAGAATTTCGTAATCGCTGGTGCCGACCGCGATCGGTACGATGTGCAGGTTTTTCTGCACGGCCTGCAGGAAAGGCAACTGGACTTCGATCGCATGCTCGGCGCGATGCGCAGCGCTATCCTCCTGAAGTTGCGGAAAGCGCTGCAACAGTTGCGACCCCAATTCCGTGCTGGCTGCAACCTCTCCCAAAGGGGTTTCCCAGGTTGTCGCGGTCATGACCGCCAGCGGAACGCCCTGGCCCGTGTGATTCGGACAAAGAACTACGCAATGTTGGGGGATCTCCAGGCGCGAGTACACCGCCCCCGCCACATGGCCTGAGTACATATAACCGGCGTGGGGAGCGATGCAGCCAATTGCAGGACCGCGAGCGCCACCCGGCCGGGACTCGTATTCCCGTATCAAGCGCAGCAGTTCTTCACTTCGGCCAGGATAAAACCGGCCCGCAACTGCGGGAGTTCGTACAAGACACGTCATCACGGTTCTCGCCGCAAAAACCAACTCTAGCCTGAGCGCCGCTCGCGGGCGAAAAAGGGAGTGCGCTTCGGCCCCTCTGCCGCTAAGCGTGCCTCATCCGCGTTGGGCCCGGCGCGTTCGCCGGAAAATCAGGTATTTCCTTCTCTCAGCGCGCGAAACAGCGCCGCGGTCTTTTCCAGCGGCAAAGCTTCCGCCCGGACCGACGCTTTGATCCCGCTCTTGGCCAGCGCGGCTTTCAGAACGTTGCCCTCGTGGTGGCCCTTCAGGTTATTCCAGAGCGTCTTGCGTTTCTGGCCAAAAATCAATTTCAGAAAACCCATGAACTCGGCTTGGGCAACGCCCAGCGATTCCAGGCGCGGCTTAATCGCGATCCGCACCACGCTCGACTGTACCTTCGGAGCCGGAAAAAATGCTCCGGGCGGCAACGTGAACAATTTCTCGACCCGCCCGTAAAGCTGGGCTGTCGCCGAAAGCAGGCCATAGTCGCGGGTTCCCGGCGATGCAGCCAGGCGGTCCGCCACTTCTTTTTGCACCATGATCACCACGATGGAAAAATATCGGTGATACTCGAACAGCCGCAAAAGGATGTCGGATGTAATGTAGTACGGAAGGTTGCCGACGACCCGCGCAGGCTCGGGCGAAAAATTCAAGCCGGGCCGCGACAATCCCGGCTTTGGTCCGAACACCGTGTCAAGCTCGATCTTTAAAATGTCGCCTTCGATGATCTCCACATTCGGCTGCAACGAGAAGTTCATCCGCAGCTGCGCCGAAAGCACCCGGTCAAGTTCTACCGCGATCAGGCGCCGTGCCTTTTGAGCAAGAATCCCCGTAATCGCGCCTCGGCCCGGCCCGATTTCGAGCACCGTCGCCCCTGAAATATCGCCCAAAGCCTGCACGATTTCCAGAGCGGCCGCTTCGCTGGTCAGAAAGTGCTGGCCCAGTTTAGGCTTTCGTATTGGCCTTCCAGTCGTTGTGCTTCCCGGCACGTTGACCCTCTTTTCGTCCCGCTTTAGACTGAATCGCAATGTCGATTTATAATTTGCAAGTCGAAAAAGATCCGGCAATCTTTAATCCCAAATTACACATCGCAAATTAAGAATGAGACACCTCCCGCCGCCTCGACAATATTCATCATAGCGTGAGCGGGACCGATTCGCGTCTAAGGGCCGGGGGTTCCTATCTTATGCATATCGCTTTTGCGGCATCGGAATGTGTTCCTTTTTCGAAGACCGGCGGCCTGGCCGATGTTGTCGGCGCGCTTCCGCGCTCTTTGGCCGCTCTCGGACACCAGGTCAGCGTTTACGTTCCGCGCTATCGCCAGACGAGTCTGGTCGATTCGCAGGCCGTGGTTGGCAGCATTACTGTCCCCTTTGACGACAAGTACCGCTTCTGCTCGGTCGTAACGGCTGGTTTCGGTGCAGGGGTTCGCTACTACTTCGTCGACTATCCTCCCTACTTTGATCGCGACGGTCTTTACGGAACCCCCGTTGGCGACTATACCGACAATGCCGAGCGTTTTGCATTGTTCTCGCGCGCGGTGATCGAGGCTTCCAAGGTTCTGGGCGTTCCCCAGATTTTTCATTGTCATGATTGGCAATCGGCGCTCATTCCCATTATGCTGCGCACGCTCTATGCCGAAGATCCCGCTTTCCTCGATGTCGGCACTGTATTCACCATTCACAACATGGGATATCAGGGCCTGTTTCCATCTGAAATTCTGCCTCTGCTCATGCTGCCCTGGGACCTCCTGACGATCACCAAGATGGAATTCTTCGGCCAGGTGAATTTTCTCAAGGGCGCGCTGGTGTACTCCGATTTCGTCACCACCGTCAGCAAGAGATACAGCCATGAAATTCAGACTACCGAATACGGTTTCGGACTCGAAGGCGTTCTCCGCAATCGCGCCTCCACCGTAAGCGGGATCCTGAACGGCGTGGACTATGACGAATGGAATCCACAGACCGACAAGTTCACCGTAGCAACCTACTCGGCGCAAAACCTCAGTGGAAAGCAGAAATGCAAGCACGACTTGCTCCAGGCGTTCGGCGTCACCGATGCAGACGCGAAACTGCCCGTCATCGGCATCGTTTCGCGATTTGCCGCGCAAAAGGGGTTCGACTTGATCGCCCAAATCATGGACCGTCTGGCGCGCGAGAAGATGATCGTGGTCGTTCTCGGTACCGGCGACAAAACCTATGAAGAGATGTTCCAGCGGCTCCACAAGCAATTCCCAGGCAGGATTGCCATCAAGGTTGCCTATGACAATGTGCTTGCGCACAAAATCGAAGCCGGCGCCGATATGTTCCTCATGCCTTCGCGCTACGAGCCTTGCGGATTGAATCAAATCTACAGCCTCAAGTACGGTACCATTCCCATCGTCCGCGCCACCGGCGGCCTCGACGACACCATCGAGCCGTGGGATGCGCGCACAGGGAAGGGAACCGGCTTCAAATTTGCCGACTATACCGGGGAAGCGCTGCTCGCGACCGTCAAGCAGGCGTTGCTCGCCTTTCGCGACCAGTCATCCTGGCAAACCCTGATGCGCAACGGCATGGCCCGCGACTTTTCCTGGGGAGTCTCGGCCCGCGAGTACGGCAAGATCTACGGCCGCGTCCGCCAGATCCGGGCAGAGCAATCCGCCGCGGCAGGCCCCGAGTTGAAAAAGGAACCAGTCACCGGCTAGCCTGCTGGTTCACAATGCATCCTGGCGCTTGTCGACGAGTTCGCGCCTTGCTTTTCTTGACGGTCGCCCGGGCAACTCTTCCATTCAAAACACCTTGCGGAACCCCACGAAGAGAACCCCCGACAGCACCATCGAAGCCGGCAGTGTCAGGACCCATGCCATCGCCAGGTTGCGCACCGTTGACCATTGCAGCCCGGAATGGTTTGCGGCCATCGTCCCCGCTATCCCTGACGACAGCACATGGGTCGTACTTACCGGCAGCCCGAACCAGTCGGCCGCGCCGATCGTGAACATTGCCGTAATTTCTGCGGCTGCTCCCTGGCCGTAGGTAAGGTGCTCCTTGCCAATTTTCTCCCCCACCGTAACCACGATTCTCTTCCATCCAATCATCGTCCCCATTCCCAGCGCCAGCGCAACCGCCACTTTGACCCATCCCGGGATGAATCGTGTCGCCGCGTCCACATGCTTCTTGTAATTGTCCAGTGCCGCCCAGTCGGACGCGCTGATCCCTCCCTGCTGGTTCTTCTTCATCAGGCGCAAGGCTTCGCTGGCTACGTACATATCGTTGCGGAAGTTCCTCACCCGTTCGTTCGGAACCTTTGCCAGTTCCCCGAACATCGCCGTCTCGGTGCCGATGTCGTTCACAAGTTGCCGGAGCCCGAGCATCGTATTCGCGGTGAATTCCTTTGTGCGAATGTAATCCGTGCATTCTTCCCGGGCATCTACGATCAGCGCATCCGGGCTCACATATTTCGACAGCACTCCCGCTGCCTGTTGCGATACGGCAATGAAGTCTTCCGATTGTTTTCGCGTGATCGCGTGGTTTAAGGCGTAGGCCGTCGGCACCGTTCCCACCAGGATCAGCATGATGAGTCCCATGCCCTTCTGCCCGTCGTTGGACCCGTGCGCGAAACTTACCCCTGTGCACGTCAGCAGCAGGAGGGTTCGAATCCAGAATGGCGGGGGCTCTGTTCCAACCGGAGCCTCATACAATGCGCGGTTCTTGATCACCGCTTTCATCAGGAATAACAGCAGAAACGCACACACAAATCCAACCAGAGGCGATAGCAAGAGTGACTTCCCTATGTTCGTCGCCTGGTTCCAATCCACGCCGCTGGTGCCGGTTTTCGGCGAGATGAGTTGGTTGGCGATTCCGACTCCGATGATCGAGCCGATCAACGTGTGCGAACTCGACGCCGGTAAGCCGAAATACCAGGTGCCGAGGTTCCACAAAATCGCCGCTACCAGCAGCGCGAATACCATCGCAAACCCCGCCTTGCTCCCCACTTGCAGGATCAGTTCGACTGGCAGCAGGGAGATGATTCCGAATGCGACCAGCCCGCTCTATGTCAGTACTCCTAGAAAATTCCAGAAACCGGACCACATGACCGCAATGTGCGGCTCCAGCGAGTGTGTGTAGATCACCGTCGCAACCGCGTTCGCCGTGTCATGAAAACCGTTCACGAACTCGAATCCCAATGCCACCAGCAGCGCCACCCCCAGTAGCACATACGGCATGATCGAAACACTGTGTATTGTCGATAGGTCCGCGAGCAGGTGAAAAACGGAGTACGTGATGCCTGCCAACAGAACCACCCCAAAGCCCATCATTCCAATCATTCCCGGACGTTTACTCAACTTTTCGTGAATCGCAGGCGCTGCCGTGGCCATAGCGAACATCTCCTCAAATCACAGGTCGGCGCAGGGCTTAAACCCGGATGCCCCACCCACATGACGCGAACTATACGAGGCAAGTGTTAATCCAATGTAAAAAGCGTAGCCCCGGTGGTTCCTGATTTCGGGTCGGCGCTGGCTTTTCACCAGGAATGCACGAGCGTAGACTTATGGCCATATGACGTCCGAGCCGCGGGTTCACTAAAGCAGCAGTTTGTCCGCCCATACGCCTTGGCCTTGCTTTTCGCTGGAACTTGCATCCCATGAACTCCGTCTCGCGAACCATCTTCCACGTCGACATGGATGCTTTTTTTGTGTCAGTGGAAGAACTCTTCGATCCCGCGTTGAAAGGCAAGCCAGTGGTCGTCGGGGGACAGCGCGACGAACGCGGAGTGGTTTCCGCCGCCTCTTATGCCGCGCGCAAATTTGGAGTGCACTCCGCCATGCCGTTGCGCACGGCCGCGAAGTTATGCCCTCAGGCAATCTTTGTAAACGGGCATCCGGACCGCTACCGCGACTACTCTGTTCGGGTTCACCAGGTGCTTGGGCGCTTCTCCCCGCTCGTCGAAATGGCGTCCGTCGATGAAGCCTATCTCGACATGACTGGAACCGATCGCCTTCTTGGTCCCCCACTGTGCTCGGCGCATCGCCTGCATGCGGAGATGAAAACGGCAACCGACCTCAATTGCTCGGTCGGCATCGGCACTTCACGCCTCATCGCCAAGGTGTCTTCCGCCAAAGCCAAGCCCAACGGAGTTCTTTGGGTTGTTCCCGGAGCCGAAGCACAGTTCCTTGCGCCCCTCGATGTCGGCGACATTCCCGGCATCGGCAAGGTGATGGAGCAGAAGCTGCATGCCATGGGCATCCAGCGCGTCGGCGACTTGGCCGCGCTTCAGGAGGCCGACCTTGAACGGCGCTTCGGAAAGTGGGGATTAGCTATGGCGGGGAAGTCGCGCGGAGAGGACGCTGGCGGGTGGTTCGACGCTGAAGTTGGTGAACATACCGACGCCAAATCAATCAGCCATGAGCACACTTTCAACGAAGATACGAACGATCGTGAACGCCTCGAATCCACTCTGATGCGCCTTTCCGAAATGGTCGCCAGAAGGCTGCGCGAAGGACCTTTCTTCGCCCGCACCGTCCAGTTGAAGTTGCGCTACAAGGACTTCACCACCCTTACCCGAGCCCACTCGCTCGAGCAACCGACACAATCCGATCGTGAGATTTTCGAGCACACGCGCCGGTTGTTTCTCGCCAACTGGAAAGCAGGCGCATTCGTGCGATTGCTGGGAGTGCAGACTTCGAACTTCGAGGACGCTCCAGCCCAGCTCGACTTGCTCGAACCTGCGCGTGATGCCCGCTGGCAGAAAGTGCTCGCCGCCGCCGACCACGTCCGCGACAAGTTCGGAGAATCCGCCATTGGCCTGGCAACGGGAATGAAAGGCGCCTTCCGCGAGCGCACCCACGAGAATCCCGTGGGATTGCCGGGGAAAGGCTCCGGAAAATCGCAGGAACAAAAATAAGCTACGAGATGTATTCGCGAATATACTCGTCGCGTGAACTGGCGAGCTCGTGTGCGTCGCCGTCAAAGATGACCTTGCCGTCGCGCAGGATCATAAAGCTCATCGGGACATTCCCGCGCTGGCCTTTCGGGATCGCAATCATCTGATTGGTTTTCGGGTCGAACTCGTGCGATGCCATCGTGAAGGCGTCCTGCAGACGATGGGTCACCAGCAGCGCGCTGGTTTTTGAGACGTCGCGTTGCTTCATGATGAGTTCAATGATGGTGTTGGATGTGACCGGATCGAGACCGCCGGTGGGTGAGTCATACAGAATCACCTCGGGCTCCGTAATGATCGCGCGCGCAATTGCTACCCGTCGCCGCATGCCTCCGGACAGTTCCGAGGGAAGCATGTCATAAGTGCGTTCCAGTTCCACGAAGCGCAGGGCCTCCCGCACACGCTGCTCGATTTCATCATCGGGCACCTTTTCCTCAACCAAGCGGAACGCCACGTTCTCCCACACCTTCAGCGAGTCGAAAAGCGCGCTTTCCTGGAAAACAATGCCAACGCGCCGCCGCAACTTGAAAAGCTCCTCTTCCGACATGTGGGTCACTTCTTCGCCCAGGACCAGGATGCGTCCGCTGTCGGGCGGCATCAATCCCATGGCAAGCTTCAGAAGAACACTCTTGCCCGATCCCGCGATGCCGAACAGAGCCTTGGTTTCGCCATGCCTTAATTGAAACGAAATACCGTCGAGCACCACCTTTTCGTCGAAAGCTATGGAAACATTTTCAAATTCAATTGCGAAACCAGACAGGTCGGCCGTCAAAGGCGCGGATTGCCTCGCGGGCATGGTGGGAGCGGACATGGGCTACCTGACCCCGAGAATCGCAAAAATCAACTTGGTGACGAAGAAATCCACGATGAGAATCAGCACCGACGAGGCCACCACTGCCTGCGTCGTAGACCGTCCCACGCCCTGAGTGCCTCCGCTCGTTGATATGCCGTAGTAGCACCCAATGGTTGCAATAATGAACCCGAACAGCACCGGCTTGACCAGGCCCGTAAAAACATCGCGGAATACGAGAATCTGCCAGGCGGTCGTCCAATATTGATTCGTATCCAAACCGAACAGCAAATGCGAGACCGCCCAACCGCCGCACAGCCCGAGAAGATCGGCAATGATGGTCAGGAAAAAGAGCATGAAGACCGTAGCCCCGACTCGTGGTGTCACAAGCTTCTTGCTCGGGTCTGTGCCGAGTGCGCGCATGGCATCGATTTGTTCGGTTACGATCATCGACCCGATTTCGCTGGCCATTCCGGAAGCGTTCCGGCCAGCCACCATCAGTCCTGTAATCAGCGGCCCCAATTCCGTGACCATGCCCAGCGAGACCAGTTGGCCAATCAGGGTGATGCTCCCAAAGCGCTGCAGGGTGCTCGCCGAGTTCAGCGCCAGCAGTGCGCCAACCGACAAGCCCGTCAGCAGCACGATGGGCAGAGACCCCACCCCGATCAGGTCCGCCTGCTGCAACATGTCACCCATATAAAGCGGACGCCGGAAAAGGTTGGCAAGCGACTGTGCCGCGAGTTGCGTGTACTTCTGTACCGACAGCACGAAATCTTTCGCGACATCAATGGGGGAAATAAATTCGATTTCGAGGGCCATGTGTGAGCAGTGACTGCCGATCAGGGAACTATAGCAGAGCCCGGGACGGGAGGATTGTCAGCGTCAAGGTCAGCGGAGGACCGGCGGCGGAAAATTGTCAGCGCCCATCCACCGGCCTTGGCGGTGTAACGCCCTCACCGGATGATGCGATCCCGCGTTCGCCCGATGCTACGCCTTGTTCGCGGTGGCCGTTCTTCTTGCGGATTTCGATGGCGAGCCGCTTGATCTTCTGATTCAAAGTGGACAACGGTATCCGGAAGCGCTCGGCAGCTTCGGTTTGGTTCCAACCGCATTTCTCCAGCATGTCCACTATAATCCGCCGTTCGCAGTCCTCCATTATGCCGAACAGGGACGCGCCCGAGGCCGCGTCCAGTGTCGGAATCGTGTTGCCGCGACCCACGATATGGTCAGGGAGCAGATCGACGCCGACCACGGGATCGGACGAAAGTACCACTGCGCGCTCAACCGTATTTTCCAGTTCACGTACGTTGCCCGGCCAGGAATAGCTGACCAGAGGGCGCAATGCCTCGGTCGTAAATTGCCGCTTCGGCAGGTTGTTTTCCTCTGAGTATTTCTTCAGAAAGTGTTCCACCAGAAGCGGGACGTCTTCGCGGCGCTGGCGCAGTGCCGGCAGGTCAAGCGTGATCACGTTGAGCCGGTAAAACAGATCTTCGCGGAAGCGTCCCTCTCGTACCATTTGCCGCAGATCCACGTTGGTGGCCGCAATGATGCGCACATCGACCTGGATTTCCTGTACCCCGCCAAGGTGCATGAACTTACGGTCCTGCAACACCCGCAGAATCTTGGACTGCGTGTCCATGCTCATGGTGCCGATTTCATCGAGAAACAGCGTCCCGCGGTCCGCGACTTCAAACAGCCCTTTCTTGGAAGTGACCGCGCTCGTGAATGCACCTTTTACATGCCCGAAGAGCGTCGACTCCAGTAGGTCGGGCGGAGTGGAACCGGAGTTGACCGGCACGAAGGGTCGGTCTCGCCGGGGCGAATTCAGGTGGATGGCTTTCGCGATCAGTTCCTTGCCCGTTCCGCTTTCTCCCTGCACCAGCACTGTCGAGCGGCTGGGGGCGACCTGTGCCACCAGGTCAAAAATCTTTAGCATGGCCTCGCTCTTGCCCACGATGTTCTCGAAGTTGTAGCGCTGCTTCAGAGCCCGTTTCAGCTGAATGTTCTCTTCTTCGGCCTTCTGGCGGGCAACTGCGATCCGGATATCGGCTAACAGCTTTTCGTTGTCCCAGGGTTTCTGAATGAAGTTCGTAGCGCCCGACTGCATGGCGCGCACCGCGTGTTCGACCGTTCCATAGGCGGTAATCATGATGACCGCCTGCTCCGGGTGCAGCAATCGGACATCAGCCAGCATCTCCATCCCATTCGTGTCGGGCAGGGCCAGGTCGAGCAGAACCACATCGAAACTGCGCTCTTCGATTTGTGCCATGCCCTCGCGCCCCGTCCCCGCGACCGAGACCGTGTAACCTTCGAGCGCCAACAGCGTTTCCAGCGATTCGCGGATTTCCAGTTCGTCGTCAACGATTAGGATCCGGCCCGCACTCGGCGGTGCGGCCTCGGGTGTGCTTCGGCGCGGAATCACTGCAACGTCAGACATGGGTCGCCTTCCTGATCAATGGAAAATCCAAAGTGAACGTGGTGCCTTCCCCCGGACGGCTTTCGACCCGGATGTTTCCGGCATGCTCCTGGATGATGCCGTACGAAACAGATAGCCCCAGCCCGGTTCCCCGGTTCTGTCCCTCCGCCGGGGAAGTCTTGGTCGTGAAGAACGGATCGTAGATGCGATGAATATTTTCCTGCGCAATGCCCGATCCGGTGTCGCTGACGCGCACACTCACGGAGTCGCCGTTCAGGGTCGCGACATTCAGAACACCCCCGCCTGCCATGGCATCCTTCGCGTTCAGGAACAGGTTCAGAAACACCTGCTGTAAGCGCCCGGCGTTGCCGTGAATCGCCGGCAAACTCTCCGTGAAGTCGGTTTGCACCTCAACGCGCGCCACCTTGAATTGATGGTCGAGCAAGGCGAGCGTGTCCGACACCACCTTGTTCAAGCTGATTTCGGCAAACTCCGTGCCCGTCGTGCGCGAGAAGTTGAGAAGGTTATTGACGATTTCCGATGCCCGGAACGTCTGCTTGGTGATCTTCTCCAGCACCGAGGCCTTTTGCGGGTCCGCCTGCAGCTGTTTCGCGAGCATCTGGGTGTAGGACGAAATCACCGCGAGCGGTGTATTGACTTCGTGCGCTACCCCGGCGGCCAGCAGTCCGATGGATGACAGTTTGTCCGCTTGCGCAAGCTGAACCTCGAGTTCCACCCGCTCCGTGATGTCGTCCATGATCACCAACCGGCCGACGACGCTGAACTTGCGCGTCACCAGGGGTGCGATGGCGACGTTCACGATCCTTGATTCCCCTGTTGGTGTAGCCAGGCGGAATTTGTAGAGATTATGGATGCCCGGATTCTGCCGGACGCGGTAAAACTCCTCCGCGAACGATGCGGGAAACACTTCGCTCAGCGCGCGTCCCACCACTTGCCACCGCGGCTGCGCATACATCACTTCCATCTGCGAGTTCCAGGAATCGATGCGGTCCTGCAGATCGACCGCCAGTACGCCCACATTGATCGATTCGACGATGTTTTCGTTGAAATCCTTCAAGCGCTCGTATTCGGTCACTTTCTGTTCGAGCGAAGCGTAGAGCCGGCCGTTCTGAATCGCGATCCCGATGTAGCCCGCGAGCGTCTCGAGCAATTCCACGTCTTCGCTCGAAAGGAAGTCGCCTTCCATGGTCTTGCCCAGTCCAATGAACGCGATGGTCTTTTGCCGCGCATGGCACGGAATGTAGTAGTTCAGGTCGAGGCGCGAGATTGCCTCCTGCGCCGCTGCGGTCTCGCGCGGCAGTTGCCGTGTGTTCTCGAAAAAGATGTGTCCAGCGGCGTCTTCGACTCGCGGCTTCGAAAGGAACGACAAATCCAACCCTCCCACCGCCCCCAGCCCAAACGACTTTGACAGTTCGAATCGCGTAGCATCGCTGTTGCCCAGAAAAACCGCGATGCGGTCGACCATCAGCGTGCGCCCCAGCCGGTCCACGACCGACGAGAGCATCTTGTCAAGATCCATCTCCGAGCTCAGTTCCCGCCCGAACTCGATCAGCGTGCGCCGGTAGTCATATCGCGTCCGGTAGAAAAATACGTCGAGCTTCTCCTGAATCCACTTTCGCACTGGATCGAATAACAGAGCCGTCACCACAATGGCGACCAGTAAGCCCGCCGGGCCGGAACTGGGGACGCGCGTATGCACAAGCTCTGCAATCGAAGCGACGACCGCAAAGTAAGCGCCCACAATCGCAGCTGCAGCCAGCGTATACGCCATGCCGCGCTTGAAGATCAGGTCCACGTCCATCAGCCGGTAACGGACGATGGCGTACCCGAAAGTGAGCGGCAGCAACCCGAGCGACAACACTGTGACCTTCATCGCGAGTGAAGGCATGGCGCCAAACAAATACGGCAACACATAAAACAGTGTGAAGGGCGCGATCGCCAGGACCGTGCCGCGTGTGATCCATTTGAGCTGTTGCCGCAGAATCGGCGTTGTCGATTGCCGGTAGTTACGCCATAGAACGACGGCGGCGGAAACAAAAAAGACCGTCAGGTAGCCCCAATGTACGCGGTTGAGGTTCCATAGCAGCCTCGCGCTGGCGTTCACAAACTGCAATGCCACAACCTGCACGAGTAACAACGCCGCGCCCGGCAGGTAAAGCAGTGGAAGAGCCCAGCGGTGCTTGTTGACGAAAAAGCGCCGTTCGGGAAACGTCAACACAAAGTGCAGGAACAATGCCGGCTGCAGAATCCAGGCGACTTCGTTGCTCCAAAGCACAATCCAATCAAAGGCGTTGAACTTGCCCGTGTAGTGCAGCGAGTAGAAAATGAACGAAACCAGGCAGAAAATATAGAAGTGCGTGGAGCCGATCGCCGTCCAGCGACGCAACAGCACATATAGCCCGATGCCCAGGTAGATGAGCGCGATCACCCGCAGCCAATCGTTCATCGAGCGCTCGGCGGGAACCAGTACAACTACCACGTCCAGCGGGACCGTTCCGCGGATCAGCGAATAGGTTGCTTTCGAATAGACTCCTGAGAAGTAAAGCTGCCGGGTCAGCGAGGCCGTGCTGTTGACCGCCCGGCCGTTCACGCTTACCACTACGTCCCCGTAACGGATTCCCGCCAATGCCGCCGGTCCGTTCGGGTCGAGCCGGTCCGCGACTAGGTTACCGTCGCGCTCCATCCACCATGCACCATCGTCCGGGATCGCCGACCCGTGCTCGGAGCGATAGTTGTAACCTGCGAAGACTACAGCCGCAACGGTTAGAAGCAGCAGGACGATGACCGTGAAGCGGGTCTGGAACTCGCGGTTCATGGGCTGGGCCTGTGGAATGACGGCGCGGCCAGCGATTCGCCGACGCCCATTCCTCAGCAACTTCTCTGCCACGTTGAAGCGCGCTTCCATAGGTGTTAAGTCACCTCATAACTACAACTTCCACAATTATAGATTGAATCGCGGATCTTGGTTATGATTTTTGGAATATACTTCCGTATTTCAGAATTTACTCCGCCGGCCTGCAATCGGCCTATAGTCGGCCATATTAAAGGGTCTGGGAGTTGGTAAGCCTGAAAAGTCTGTGTCTGGCGGATGGTGGCGGAGGGCAAAACCTGCTGCGGATGAGTGACGTGCCCAAACCCTTTATTTTGAGTGGGGAGGCCCCGAGACCTTCCCCGATTCCGGTGGCCTCCCACTTATGGCGCCCATCAGGACTCGGTTAGGAGCGATGAGCTGATCCCGCAAGTGAGTGTAATCATGCTCCCGTTCTCGCATAACGTCCATAGAGACAGTCTGAAGCCGTCTTAATTGGTCTGAAGAGAATCAGCCAAGAGTGCTTGACAGGGCAGGCTCACCAGAACAAGAATCGCTTACCTTCCCCAAGTCCCCTTCGCCAGGGATGACGGTAAGAGGAGTCTCTAGAGGAGTCTCTGGTGGCCGACAACACGAAAGCCTGTTTCGACGAGTTTGAACTTGATTTCTCGCGCTTTCAGCTCCGCCATCGCGGACAGCCAGTCAAACTGGAAGGTCTGCCCCTGCAGTTGCTGATGTTTCTCATCAAGAATCAAGGCGAGCTTGTGACTCGAGAGCAGATTTCGGCGGCCCTCTGGAGCAAAGATGTCTTCGTCGATGTCGAGCAGGGCATCAACACCGCGATTCGCAAGGTACGGCGCGCCTTGCTCGACGACGTCGACCAGCCCAGGTACCTGCAGACCGTCGTCGGCCGCGGGTATCGCTTTCTCGCAGATATCTCTGCGCCATCTGTCGGCCAGCCATCCTCCCCGGCACTCTCATCCAGCTATATGGTTTCCCCAGAAGAGTTGGGCCGCGCCATTATGGCCGCCGCCGGCCTCGATCCCGACGATCCAACGGCGCCTCCAGAACCAGACAAGCCTTGATCCTCGACAAGCCTCCTCGGATACGTCACAACGATCACGCTCCGGTCTTGAGTCTTTTACGATTCCCCCACTCCCGCTATGATGTTTCGGGTGAAACTACCAGTCCTGGGTCGGCGCGGTGGGGCGCTCTCCCAAGGGGAACCTCTCAATGGACTCCGCAATCCGTACGCGCGAATTGCGCAAAATCTACAACTCGGCTCCGCCCGCGGCTGCCGGGCGAACTGGCTTGTTTTCACAGTCCGGCGGGAAGAAGACTAAGGATCAGAAGCAGCAGATCATCGCGCTCGACGGCATCGATCTTGATGTTGCGCCCGGGCAGATCTTCGGCTTGCTCGGCCCGAATGGGGCAGGGAAGTCGACCACGGTCGGAATTCTGACGACCCGTGTTCGCCCGACGAGCGGCACCGCCTGGATCGGTCCCCATGACGTCTGGCGCGAGCAGACAGCCGCGAAGCTTCAGATTGGCGTAGTGGCACAGCGCCCGAATCTGGATTTTTCTCTAACCGCCCGCGAGATTCTTCTTTTCCATGGAGCCTATTTCGGACTCAGCTCGCACGAACGCATGCAGCGCGCCAACCTTCTGCTCGACCGTTTCAAGCTTACCGATCGCGCCGACCAGCTTGTGCGGGGTTTTTCGGGCGGCATGATGCAACGCATGTCCATCGCGCGCGCTATGATGCACGATCCTCAGGTCCTGTTTCTGGACGAACCCAGCGTCGGACTTGATCCGCAAACCCGCCTGCTTCTCTGGGAGATCATCCGCGAATACAACCAGAAAGGCCGCACCATCTTGCTGACGACTCACAACATGGAAGAGGCCGACGCGCTTTGCGAAGAACTTGCCATCATTGATCATGGCCGGATCATCGCATCTGGAACGCCCGGAACATTAAAAGCTTCGATTCCCGGCGGATATCTGTTGCGCCTCCGCTTTGGTCATCACTCGCAGCCTCTGCATGACCGGCTCGCCACGCTCTCGGGCGTGACCGAGGTTCGCCCGGCCGGGAACGGCGGAGCGGATCTGTATGCCAGCCGCGGCGGTTCCTTGATTGCCGAGATCGCGAACGCGGCTGCGGCTTTGGGCGTGGAACTGTCCGATGTGCACATTTCCGAACCGAGCCTCGAAAACCTCTTTCTCCATCACACCGGCAGGAGTTTGCGCGAATGAACTGGAAAGCTTTCCTGGCCTTGTTAGCTCGCGACGCGCACGTTGCCCGGCGCAATCTGGCGCCGCTCATACTCCAGACTTTCCTGCAACCGCTGCTGTTCGTATTTATTTTCGGACGTGTCATGGTGGGCAGCGGTTATATGCCCGCCACATATAAGAGCCTCCTGCTGCCCGGCATTATGGCCATCAGCATGGTCTTCACTGGAGTTTGGGCGGTCGCCATGCCCTTGATTTCGGAATTCCAGTTCACCCGTGAGATTGAGGACCGGTTGCTTGCCCCCATCGATCTCCCTTGGGTCGCGATCGAAAAGGTCGTCGCCGGACTGATCCAGGCTCTGGTGGCTGGTTTGATGGTCATTCCGCTCGCCTGGCTCATCTTGCGTCCCGGCCTCGAACTGCATATTAACAATCCGCTATTGCTCGTTGTGATTACCTTGCTGGTGGCCGGCTTCTCGGCCTGTGGCGGCCTTGCCCTCGGTTGCAGCGTCAGTCAGCAGCACATTGGGCTGATGTTCAGCATGGTGATGACCCCGATGATCTTTTTCGGATGCACCTATTACCCATGGAGCGCACTCAGCAAGTTCCCCATCCTCGCAAAGATTGTCCTCATCAACCCGCTCGTCTACGCCAGTGAAGGACTCCGGGCCGCCCTGGTACCGCAGTTCCCGCACTTGTGGTTGCCGATGATTCTGGTCGCCCTGACGGCATTCGATATTTTGCTGTTGGTTCTCGGCCTTCGGCAGTTTCGGGCCAAAGCGGTCAGCTAGGCTTCCCGTCTCCGGTCGTTCGCCGGTTCCACTCACATCTGCGGTTCGCGTGAGGAGCAAGGAGCGAATGGCAAAACAGACGTCCTCGCTCCTACTTCGCGATCGAAAACGTAGTCCACGGATGCGCATCCATATCCCGCAGCAGCCCCTGCTCCCAATTGAATTCCGGATGCTCCCGCAGATGTTCTTGCGCCTTGAAGTTCATCCCGCAGGCATGGCCGGCGGCCGCTGTGAAGGACATGCCCGCAACCATGGCCGCGTCCGCCGCTTTGTTCTGCACGGCGCCGGCATTTCCGAAAGGCGGTTCCCACGGCTCCATGCCGCGTGGAGACAGATCGACATGCCCATCAAGCGTGCGTTCATTCGCATCTTCCTTTTGGGTGTACGTGTCGTAATGGTCGGCAAGGAACCGCTGCGCGACGGCGACATCGATCTTGCCTTTGTTCTTGGCCATCAGTTGCTCCCAGCGAAGGTGACGCGCATTGGCGCTGAGGCTCGTGTCGTTCGGGTTGAAATTGGTCTCCTCGCGAATCAGGTTCTCGTTCACGGGAAAATTCGATCCGACGATATAGCCATCTTTCTTGCGTTCCAGCGTGACGTTCTTCAGTCCCAGTTCGAGGCTGGCAATCTCATTGTTCTTGATGTCGCCGAGGAGCCAGTTGTTGGCATAACCTCCGTTATTGCCTTCCTTCATGATTCGCGCGAAATCGTCGATGGTGCCGGAGTACTGCGCGGCTTTGCGCGCTCGCACAAACTCGGGAATGCCGGTTGAGTCATAGCCCGAGAAGGAGCCGATCGTCGTCTCCGTGATCGCGATGCCCGCCGAATTCACAACGAAATCGTCGGCGCTGTGGATGAAGCCTGGCAATCCATCCATCAGCATGCGGCTGCCTTTGGCGGGAACGATGTCGAAAATGATCGTCCAGCGCTCGCCATCCAGGTAACTGCTCCAGTTGTTATGCGCAATGACGATCTTGCCGTCCTTGGTATAACTTCCGGTCGCCACAAATGCGCTGCAATGTTCGGGTGCGACCAGGGATGCCGCCGACTTGATGCCGTGCTCCTTGTTGTACTGTTTCACGTAGTAGTCCCATTCCTCGGCGGCGTTCAGTGCGACGATGTCCCAGATATCCGCGCGCACTCCCTTCGCGTTCGCGCCCTCCACAATGCCTTGCAGTTCTTCCCGGTATTCCTCTTCGATATGGGGCCACATCATATTGCGGGCTGCATCGCGAAAGAATGCCCAGTCCTTCTTGTCGCTGTGAGCCAGTTGGGCATCGGTCACTTTCAACATGTCTTCAATTTCCGGAGCCAGCAGATAACCGTGCTGGAAGCCGATTTCGCCAGGCTGGCCTTCCAGGTGAACAAAGGTCCAACCGTTCTGCGGTGCGCGCCGGAAGCTATGCTTCAGGCGGGAGTCACTGGCGGAATCCTTTGCCAGGCAAGCCAGCGAAAAGACAATCAGGAGCGCGATGACGCGCACAAGGTTCTTCGGCATGGAATCCCCCACGATTCGTCACATTGTAACAATCCCGGCGTTGATCTTTCGTTCTACAATTTAAGTATGCCCAGCCTTGAGCAGATTGCCGAACTCGAAAAGCGTTTTCTTCTTCCCACCTACAATCGGTATCCGGTTGCCTTTGAACGCGGAAAGGGCGTTTACCTCTTCGATTTCGAAGGCAAGAGGTATCTCGACTTTGTCGCCGGGTTGGGTGTCAACGCGCTCGGTCACGCGCACCCCAGGATCGTGAAGACCATCCGCGAGCAGGCTGCCCGCGTGATTCATCTTTCGAATCTGTACTACAACGAATATCAGGGGCCGTTGGCCGAACGCCTTTGCCAGCTGTCCGGGCTCGACCGAGTTTTCTTCTCCAACAGCGGTACCGAGGCAGTTGAGGGCGCTATTAAACTGGCGCGTCTCGCCGGACACAAAACGGGCGGCGCTGCCAAGTCCCGTCTGGTTGCGCTCGAAGGGTCCTATCATGGCCGGACATTCGGTTCCATGTCCCTCACCGGGCAAGATAAGTATCGCAAGGGTTTCGAGCCCCTGCTCGATGATGTCACCTTTGTCGAACGGAACAACGTCGAGGCCCTCCGCGCCGCCGTCGATGCGAACACCTGCGCCATCGTTCTCGAGCCCATTTTCGGCGAAGGCGGAATTCTGGAGTGCTCCGCAGAATTTCTCCGTGAGTGCCGCGCGCTTGCCGATCAGCACCAGGCCGCGCTTATTTTCGACGAAATTCAGTGCGGGCTTGGCCGCACCGGAACCATCTTTGCCTTCCAATCCTTCGGTGTCGTACCCGATATCGTCACCATCGCGAAGCCAATCGCCGCGGGTGTCCCTCTGGGTGCGTTCCTTTCGAAGGAACGCTTCGCGTCGGCTATTTCACCGGGCCAGCACGGCACAACGTTCGGAGGCGGTCCGCTGGCATGCCGCGTCGGCCTTGAGTATCTGGCGATCCTGGAACAGGAGCACTTGCTCGAAGGTGTTTCCCGCGTCGGCGCTTACCTGCATCAGCAACTTGAGGGACTGGTCGCCAAATGTGCCGCAACTCGCGAAACTCGTGGCCGCGGCTTCATTCAGGGCCTTGTGCTTGACGTGCCCGCGCGTCCATTCGTAGAGGAGGGCCTCGCCGAAGCTGTGCTCTTCAACGTCACGCAGGATACGGTCCTCCGTTTCTTGCCCCCATTCCTGCTGGAGGAAAAGCATGTAGACAAGGGGATTCGTGTTCTCAGGAAACTGCTCGGCCGGAAACGGGCCAGGAGTCAGAGCAAGAGCGCTTCCGCGGTAGCAGTCACTTCGGCCTGAGTGCAGAGTTGCGGCTGAATTCTAATCTGCGAAACCCGGCAGTGATGAAGGCAAAAAAAATAGTGGGAGTCAGGAGAACTCCCACTGAGGCGATGTCACTCGTTAAGTGAGAACCATTCCCCGAGAAAAGAGTTGCCCGTCGAAACAAAAAAAGAACAAGGCCGCGGTCCAGCACCGGACCGCGCACCTGCCGCTATAGAAGAGCGCTGGCTTGAACTCGCAGGAGGCCGCATGCGATACCTTCAGGCCGGTTCCGGTCCCCCGCTCATTCTTGTTCACGGGCTCATGGGGTATTCCTTTTCCTGGCGATTCTCCATGCCCGCATTGGCGCTGCACGCCACGGTTTACGCAATCGATAATCTGGGAGCAGGGCTCTCTGTCGCCCCCCAAGGCATGGACTGCTCTATGCGCGCCACTGCGGATCGCCTCTTGCAGTTCGCCGATCATGTGGGCATCGACGGTTTCGATTTGCTCGGCACCTCTCATGGCGGTGGAGTGGCCATCATGACAGCGGCACTGTTAGAAGAGCGGGGTGCTTCTGCGCGCCTCAAGCGGCTGATTCTGGTCGCGCCCGTGAATCCGTGGTCCCAACACGGCAAGCGCCTTGCACCCTTCCTGGTGACGCCCTTAGGCTCATTTGTCTTTCGCCACACGATCGAATGCTTTCGTCCGCTTGACTACCTGTGGTTGCGCCGACTGTTTGGCGACGGCGCAAAGATTCCGCCCGATTCGCTCGCCGGCTATCGCATCCCCATAGTGCAGAACGACGTTTTTCGCCATGCCGCGCGCATCCTTACTACCTGGACCTCCGACCTGCGGGAACTGGAAAGAGTCTTGCCCGCAATTCGCGGCTATCGAACGCTTCTGGTCTGGGGAACCCGCGACCGCGCGGTGGAATTTCAGTCGGCGGAGACGCTGCGCCGCAAGTTCCGCGATGTGCGGCTCGTCGCCTTCGAGGGCGTCGGCCATTTGCCCTATGAGGAAGCGCCATCCGAGTTCAATACCGCGCTCGTCGAATTTCTCACCGCCGGACGAACCGTTTGACGTTCCTTTGTTAAGCTTGCATTTTCCCACTCTCCATGGGTCACAGCGTTTCTCATTTCGTGCGGACATTTGTTTCCGACTACGGCTACTGGGCCGTCGCTCTCATGCTGCTTTGCGAAAATGCCGGACTTCCAGTGCCGGGCGAGACCACCTTGCTGGTCGCGAGTTTCTTTGCCTTCTCGGAGCACAAGCTTCATCTCGGCTGGATCATCGTCGTCGCCACCTGCGCCGCAACCATCGGCGACAACCTGGGATTCGCTCTGGGCTCCTATGGTGGTCGGCCATTGCTGGAGCGTTACCAGAATTTCTTTCGCATCCGGCAAAGCGTGCTGGAGCGCGGCGAAACGATTTTCGCCCGCTACGGGGCCTTTACGATTTTCTTTGCCCGCTTTGTCTTTGGAATGCGCGTGATTGCCGGGCCGCTGGCCGGCGTGCTTCGAATGCGCTGGCGACAATTTGCGCTTTTTAACTTTCTCGGAGCCGCCGTTTGGGTCAGCTTCATCGCGGCCGCCGGCTACTTGTTTGGGCGGCACTGGCGTTTTCTGGTCCGCACCCTCACACGCTTCAACCTGGCAGTCGTAGTTGTTGCCGTCGCCGTCGTGTTGTACCTGTGGTGGAGGCAGCGGCGCAGGCCGCCCGCGAACCCATAGCAACGGCACCGCTCGCGGCCGTTCCAATCGTTCTGCTATCTTCGGTCACTTCCAGCCCCGGCTTGTCCTGTCATATGCTGGTAATGCATCTTTTGCGATCGAGAACCTCTTGAATTCCAACAGCGCGCCCGGCTCGACTTCCTCTTCACTCCTGCGAATTGGTATTCCTGACGTCTGGGTACGTTTTCTGGTCGCGATCATAGGCTTGATCCTCGCCTTTGCGGCCGCCTTGTTTTCCACTGTTTCCCGCGAGTCCGGAAGCGTCTGGGGTACCACGATCCTCGCATCGGCCGCCCTGCTGCTCGCAACTTTCGTAGGGCTCACAACTGTCCCCTACCTTGCTCGACGTGTCGTTGCGGCGCGCCTCCGCGAGGCCATGGACTACGACGTTACGCGCGCGGGCATGATTTACATCCTGTTCACCGTGGTGCTCGGCATTGCGGCTCTGCAAAGCGGCAACAATCTCCTCTATGTGGTGGTGGCCGCGCTCCTCAGCGCAATCCTCGTCTCGGGCATCGCCTCCGCCCTGGTCCTCCGCCGTCTCGCACTCGATATTCATTTACCCGCTCACGTTTTTGCTGGACAGCCGATGCTGGCGCGCCTGCTGCTAAGCAATCCGAGTTCATGGATGCCATCTTTTTCGGTCCGCGTCGTTCCTGCAAAGAAAAAAATTTTCCGGCGCTGGCGTTGGGAGGCCGCGACCTTTGGTTGGCCTCGTAACCGCACGCCTGACCTTCAATGGTTGCGTTTGCCCGACCGCCGCCTCCGGCGCGTGAATGCGGAGGTGGACCCCCCAATCCTGCGCCAGCCGGTATATTTCCCGTTCGTAGGCGCGGGGCAGAATCTGCACGCCGATCTCGAGATCACTTTCCCTGCGCGCGGACGTTATCGCGACCAGAATTTCGGTCTGGCCACGCGCTTCCCGTTTGCTTTCCTGACAAAGACGCGCCGTGTCAATCTCTCGCGCCAGATCATTGTCTACCCTCCGGTTGCTCCTACCGAACAGTTTCTCGAAGTCTTGCCGATGGTGACCGGCGAATTCGCCAGCTTTGTGCGCGGGCGAGGCTACGATCTTTATCGCATTCGCGATTACATGCCCGAGGATTCCGCACGGCATGTCGATTGGAAAGCCACCGCCCGTACCGGCGCTCTGAAGGTCCGCGAGTTCAGCCGCGAGGATGAGCGGCGGTTGCGGATTATTTTCGACAATCCTGCGCCCGGCGTATTGAACCCGCCAATTTACGAGCGCGCCGTCTCTCTGGCCGCCTCGCTGGCGTGGCATTTCCATCATGAGGACGTCGATGTTTCCTTCGTCGCTCCGGGCCTCGAGCCCACCGCCGACGTTTTTGGTTTTCTTCGTTATCTGGCACTCGCGGCGCCGCAGGAGGCAACTCCCGTATTCAACCGGCTGCGTGCGGGCGAGGATTACAACGTGATTGTCAGCGCGCGGCCTCGGCCGGCTATCCCCGAGGCCTTCCTGGGATCGTCCTACCTTATTTCCCTTGCCGAGTCTGGCAACGCGCTCGACACCTGAATCTCGCCTCTCCTGCCGCAGACCAAAATGCCTGCGGCTTCGTTTGATTGGGCGGTCTCCTTATGCCCCCGCTCCGCGCCTCGCCAGGCTGTGTTCCCGATACCGTGCCCGCCCCGCGTTTGTTTTTTTTCTTTTCGCTATCGGTTTTTCGACATATACTCCGCCGAAGGGCAGTCATAGCCGCTTTGTTCCTCCGTTCGGAGCCAGTTTTGCATTGTTCTCGAAGCAGGATTCTTTTTCCGGGAGTCAATGGGAGGCGCAAATGTTGATTAGCGATCTGCTGAAGACTCAGGTGGTGATCTCCGCCGCCCCTGACCAGACGGTGCTCGAAGTGGCCCGCCTTATGGTCGACCACAATATCGGCGCTGTTCCCGTCGTTCTCCAGGGCCGGATGGTCGGAATTTTCACGGAGCGCGATTTGATGAATCGCGTGGTAGTCGGCGGCCAGGATCCAGCCCGTACTTCCGTTGGCCAGGTGATGACGGAAGACCCGATGACGGTCAAGCCCGACGACTCCCTAGACACCTGCATGACCCTCATGCGGCGCCACGGCTTCCGTCATCTCCCCGTGTGCTCGGACCGGGAGCTGACAGGCATCGTCTCGCTGCGCGATATCCTTCTGCACGACCTGGACGAGAAAGATGACGAGGTTCGGATGATGCGGACCTACCTTCATTCCACTCCCGAAGCCAGCTAGGCGTCCCGAACCCACCAGGCGGAGTGCACGAGGATACTGGCAGATACCAGCCTTGCCGTCTCCAGGCTTTCGGCCACCATGCCTAGCTCGCCCGAGACCACCGTTTTCCAACAAGACCCCGGGATCGGCAGGGATTCCGCCACGGTAACGGTTACTAAGGTTACCGTGGTTCGTTGATCGCAGACCTTGACCTGCCTGAGGATGGGTAAAGATAGAGGTGCCGCGATGAGTGAGGCGCGCGGCTCTGGCCTGGGCCCATGTCTTTAGGCATACAACAGACGTCGATCTATCTCTGGTGCGCTCAACCGATCCTGCAATCGGTGGTTGCCGTCGCCCTGTGGCGCAGGAAATTTCACAAGCGGTTCCCGATTTTCTTTGCATTCCTTCTGGTTCAAATCGCGAACTTTGCTATCGCTTTTCCGCTCTACAACTCCAAACCGGACTGGTACTTCTGGTTCTTCTGGACCGGCGAAGCGCTGAATGCCGTGCTCGGCTTTAAGGTGATTCACGAGATTTTCCTTGATGTCTTCCGGCCTTATCACGCATTGCAGGATCTGGGCACGCCCGTCTTCAAGTGGGCGGGCGCCGTCATGCTGTTGGTTTCGATCGTGGTCGCCGCTTCCAACGCGTTTTCGGAGTTTCCTCTCATTCAAGCTGTTACCACTATGCAGCGTTCAGTCCGCACGGTGCAGTTCGGCCTTATTTTATTTCTCGTCATTTTCGCCCGGTTCCTCGGTGTGTCGCGCCGCCAGCTCAGTTTTGGTATCGCTTTGGGCTTTGGATCTTCCGCGGGCATCGAATTGATGCTCCTGGCCTTGTACTCCGGAAAATTCATCCGCCGCGGCCACCTCAACCTGTTTAACTTGATCTGTTACGATCTCGCGGTTGTGGTCTGGATTATTTATGGGTTGTACTCCAAGGCGGTCCGCGAAAAGGCGATCAACCCGCTTCAGACGCGACGCTGGGAACAGAGCATTTCGGACCTGCAACATGAGGGAACCGGTGACTCCTTGATCCCAATGTTTGAAGGCATGGTCGAACGCGCCTTCTCGCGAAGCGCGACTGTTGATCCGTCGGAAGAATTGCTGCCCCCGCCGGCTTCTGCGGAAACACCCCGTGCCAAGTCCGTGGCTGCCGGTTCCAAGGACCCAATATAAAAGACCGGACAACGAGCGCTTTTTTCAACTCCCAATATTCCTGACACCCTGTCAAGAGGAATTTGCGGCCGGTTCTCGCCCCGCCGGCATGGGCCCGTCGAAATGAAAGAATCACTTTAAGGAGTGGGCTGCCAGCCCCCGAATAACCGCCTCCGAGACAGTCCCAGCACTTTACCTGTGCCCCCCTGGCCGTGTGCGCTGTTTCCGCTTGTCAAGCTTCGTTCTCCCGGAGCGAACTTCGTCGCCGTGTGTATAATGCGCCACCGCCGAATTCCAGTCGGTGTTTGCCAGTTATTCCGGCAGACCCTGATTTTCGGCAGACCCTAAGGAGAGTATGAAATGAAGCGTTCACTCAGGGCGTTGTTGCTGTTGGTAGGTCTGGTGGGTACATTTGCGTTTGCTGCCGTCCCGAGAATACCCACTCATGATGGGCCAATGCCGCTGTGTCCTCCCGGACATCGCTGCGATGACAATAATTAGTCGACAGTTCGCGCACTTTTCCAGGCTGGCCGCATTGGCCGGCCTTATTTTTTGCCTTTTTCGGGGCCGGTTTCCGTCCGGCTTTCTCCCCCACCCGACGTCGACGGATTCTTGCCGGCCGCTCCACTTTCTTTCCCCCCTCCCGGTTGGGATATCTCTTCTCCACCGCCGTCAGCCGCGATGTACTGGACGATAATCGAGATCCGCCGGTTCGACGATTCCATCGGATCGTTCGGATTGCGCAGTCGCTGGTCTGCAAAACCGCGCACCTGTGAGACCTGGTCGGGCCGCACTCCCGACTGCTGCATCAGGCGGCGCGCCGCATTTGCCCGGTCCGACGACAGTTCCCAGTTCGTGTAGTTGGTTTTTTCGCCGTAGGGCTTAGCGTCCGTGTGGCCCTCGATCGAGATCTTGTTCGGCACCCCTCCCAACTCCTTGGCCAGCAGTACGAGCATCTCTTTTCCGTTGCGGCTCGGTTCGGAACTCCCACTGTCAAAGAACGTCCCGTTCTGCGATTCCAGCAACTCAATGCGCAGTCCCTCGGAAGTGACCGTCATCTCGATATTCTTTCGGAGTTTCTCGAGATCGTTGATGCCGCGAATGCTCTTCTGCAGCTGTTCCTTCAGTTGCCCCAGATTCTGCTTTGTTAGTTGGAAGTTCTCACCGCTACCCGATTGATTTGTACCCAGTGTTTTCGACGTTCCCGTCGGATCCTTGAAGTATCCGCCGATCGCTTCCTGCACCTTCTTGCTGGTATTCAGCAGCCAAAGCACGATGAAAAGCGCCATCATGGCTGTAACAAAGTCGGCATACGCGACCTTCCACGCGCCGCCATGATGGCCGCCATGGCCGCCTTTTTTCTTGATGACGATGATTGGAGGCGTAGCCATGACCCGCTGCTAACCCGCCGCCGCCGCCGCCGCACTCGCGCCGCCACCGCGACAGGCCTGCTCCACTTCTTTGAACGAAGGCCGCACATGCCCGGGCACAACTCGTCTTCCGATCTCGACAGCCATGATCGGAGCCACTCCCTTCAGAAAAGCCACCATGACAACGCGCATGACCAGCAGGAATGCGTGTTCCTCTTCCGCGTCTTTACCCATGCGGGCCGCGACCGGACCCACCAGCCCATAACACAGCAGAATCCCCAGAAAGGTTCCCACCAGCGCCGCCGCCACCTTGTGCCCGATTTCTTCCGGCGGCCCGCCCAGCGCTCCCATCGTGATGACCACTCCCAATACCGCCGCGACAATGCCAAGTCCGGGCAACGAGTCCGCCATTGTGCTCAGCGCCCCTACCGAGTCCCCGGCGCCGCGATGGTGGACCTCCATATCGCTGTCCAGCATCTGATCGAGGTCGAATACCTCCACACCCCCGCTCACCGCCATCCTCATCGTGTCGCAAACAAAATCGCGCACATGATGATTCTTCACGAAGTCCTTGTACTTGGAGAACAGCGCGCTCTTGTCCGGCTCTTCGATGTCGCTTTCGAGCGACACAAGGCCTTCTTTGCGGGCCTTCTGCAGCAGTTCGTACATCATCTTCAACGAGTCGACGTAACGCTGGCGCGTATACGCCGATGACCCGAACACTCCTCCGATTCCGGCCCCAATCTGCTTCAAAATGTGCAGCGGGTTCGCAATCAGCACCGTTCCCACCGCTGCCCCGCCGATGATGATCAGTTCGGCTGGTTGCATCAGCACTCGCAGATTGCCGTGCTCCATCAGATACCCGGCCACGATACAGCCGAAAACAACCACGATGCCGATAATCGAAAACATGACGGTGCGCCCTCTCCCTCCTCCCGCTGACCCGATCTTGCCGTCTAAGGTTCCGCCCCTGCCGCCTCCACCGCCCGGCCACCGGCCAGAGCATGGGCGGGCTCCAGGCTATTGAGCAGTCGCTCCAGTGTGTCGCCCGGCTGCGCCACTGTGTACGTTACGACCGCTCGCACCAGGAAGGCATCGCCCCACCAGCTCACCTCCGATTTCGCTACCAGGCTGCTGGCTGTTTCCGCCGCCGCGACCGTCGTTACCCGGTTCGCCGACGGCAGCACCAGAATGAATTCGTCTTCTCCCCAGCGCCCGACAAAAATTTCCGGGTCCAGACTGTGCCGCAGAGTGTGCGCCGCCGTACGCAAGAGCGGAAACGCAGAGTGAATTCCATGTTTCGCCCGAAAATCATCGAGCCCGAGCACGCGCACCCGCAGCATTCCAAATCCCTGATTTGATCTTTCCATTCCCGCCATGCATTCGTTCAGGACCGCGCGCGTCAGCCGGTGCGACGGAATCCCAGTCGCTGCGTCGAGGCATCCGTACATCGGCGGCCCCGATGAGTCCTCCCGGAAGACAAATGCCTCTTCAAACAAAACCATGGCCCCCGTGATCGCTTCGTTCGCCTCCAGCAAGACTCTGCTGCGCACGCGCACCGCTACCCGATGACCGCTCTTATGCCGGAAATAGGCGGCGAACTGTTGGGCGTGTCCATTCGTGAGGGTTGCCGCTACCGGGTCCTGTTCTCCGCACATGCTGCGCCCTTTCCAGTCGCAGGGCCTCAACACGTGTCCGGTCGCACTTTGTCCCAGCGCTTCATGCGCCAGGTGTCCGGTCAACTGTTCCGCTCCCCGGTTCCAGAATCGCACCCGCCCGTTCCGGTCTACGATATAAACGCCAACCGGTAGGCCCTCGAGCACGGAACGATAGAAATCGGGATTGTCGAATGAAGTTCCCGCCATGTTGTTCCTGTTCCGCTACTAACAGTCATCGGCAGGGATGCCCTCAGTCTTCAGAGCG
>Ga0335079_10000232_pt1 | contig 65235 bp, 43 predicted proteins | sample Lox_Sample_33_FD_206719 | JGI IMG/M metagenome (GOLD analysis project Ga0335079, IMG submission 206719) | Soil microbial communities from Loxahatchee National Wildlife Refuge, Florida, United States - Lox_Sample_3.3 | ecosystem: Environmental > Terrestrial > Soil > Wetlands | place: USA...
TCCACCAGGAAACTGACCGGCGAGTCTCCGGTGCGCACGACGACGTTCATCAAAGCTTTGGGGTCGCCCAAGTCCCCGAGACCAAGCCGGTAGCGGAGATCGACTGCGGTCAGGATTTGGCCGCGCAAGTTGATCAGGCCGCGGACCACTTTGGGAGCTAAGGGCACGGGAGTGATCGGCTGGGGCTTAACCACTTCCTGAACCTGCTCTACGGGAATACCGAAGAAGCCACCGCCGGCGTGGAACGTACAAAGCTGTTTGGCAACCATGGTCAGACCTCGACTCGTTCGCGCTCCGGCTGTTTTGTGGGCTTGCGTTCAAAAGCAGCCAGCAGAGCAGCCATATCCAGCAATTCGGTCACGCGGCCGCCAATCACCGTAGTGCAGAGCACGCCAAAGCGTGTCGGCGGTGACTTGACCTTGAGTTCTTCGTGAACAATATCGAGAATGCGTTCGATGACGATTCCGACGCGTTTGCCTTGGCCGGAGTAGACGATGCCCTGCAGGCGTTCTGGGCCGTCCTGTTCCGCGACACGCGTGCGCCGACGACGGCGGCGCTCTTCGAGAATCTCGGAAAGGAACATGAGCGGTAGGATTTCGCCGCGGTACTGAACGACATCGAGTCCACCGGCATGTTCGACGGAAGCGCGCGGAAATTCTTCGAGCCGGCCAACGTGATCCAGCGGTACTGCCATGTGCCCTTCGTCGGGACCTGTGAACAAGAGCAAGGTTTGCCTTTCGCTGGTGGCAGCCGCCAGTTCCGCTTCCTTTTCAGCCAGAGCGCGGTTGCGCACTTCGTTGACTACATTAGAGACCTGGGCAATGCCGAGCACGTCGAGAATCAAAGCCACGCGGCCATCGCCCATAATCGTGGAACCGGCAAAAACCTTGATGCCCTTCAACTGCTTGCCCAACGGCTTTACGACGATTTCTTCGGTGTCGTTCACTTCGTCCACAACCAGCCCGAACGGATGTCCATCGGCCTGGAGCACGACAATGTTCACGGCAGAGTCTGCCGTCCGCGCCGAGGACGCTTCGTTCTCAGCTTGTAGTTCGCGGTTCAGATAAACGAGCGGAAGCAGGCGTCCGCGTAGGCGGTAGACCGGGACACCCTGAATCAGTTCGATGGTCTTATGTGCATGGTCTGCTTCGACTCGCACGAGTTCAAGCAGGCTAATCTGAGGAATCGCGTAACGATTGCCATCCGAGGTGACGATCAGGGCGGGAATGATGGCGAGCGTGAGCGGAATTTTCATCCGTACGGTGGTGCCGACGCCCGCTTTCGACTGGACGTCGACCATACCCCCGATTTTTTCCACGTTGGTTTTGACGACGTCCATGCCGACACCGCGGCCCGAAACGTTGGTGACTTTCTCGGCGGTGGAAAAGCCGGGAAGGAAGATCAGGTTGACCGCTTCGCGCTCGCCCATACGCGCGGCCTGCTCGGCGGTTATCAACCCCTTTTCCAAAGCTTTTTGGCGAATTTTCTCGGCGGGCAGGCCAGCGCCGTCGTCGGTGATTTCGATAATCACCTGGCCGCCTTCGTGGAAGGCGCGCAGCAGGAGCTTGCCCTCGGCAGGCTTGCCGGCCGCGATGCGTTTCTCTGGAGTTTCAATGCCGTGGTCGGCGGAGTTGCGGACAATGTGCGTAAGCGGATCTTTGATGGCCTCGATGATGGTCTTATCGAGTTCGGTTTCTTTGCCTTCCATCTCGATGCGAATCTGCTTGCCACACGCAGCAGCAACGTCGCGAACAGTACGCGGAAACTTGCTCCAAATATTGCCGATGGGCTGCATGCGGGTTTTCATCACGCCTTCCTGGAGTTCGGTGGTGATGAGATTGAGTCGCTGGCTGGGAGCGACTAGTGCCGTGTCTTCGGTGGTGTTGGTGAATTGGAGGATCTGGTTGCGCGCCAGGACGAGCTCGCCAACCAAGGTCATTAGCTTGTCCAACAAGCCGACGTCCACGCGAATGGAAGCGTCACTGATGCTGCCGCGAGGCGCCGACTGCAGTTCAGGGGCTTCGGCTGCGGACGTATCGGTGCGTTCGGGCTGCGCCGGCGTAGACGCCGGTTGCCCGTCTTTCGGAGGCTGTGCCGATGCAGGGGTGCGAGGCGGGGGAACAGAAATGTCAGGGCCAGTGGGAGAAGCCATATTGGAGCGAGGCGAAGCGGCCGCCACCGTGTCCACCGATGTCACGGGTAGAGCAGAAGATTGCGCTTGCTGCTGGAACCGCGTGAGCGTGCGGATCAGTTCCGCGTCGTCGCGCTCGCCTTCGTTGCCGTTGGTTTCGATGGCCTGCAGCATCTGCCGGACGGCGTCCACCATCTGCAGCAACACGGTTGTGATTTCTGGAGTAAGAACAATTACTCCGTCGCGAAGCTTGCTGAGCAGGTTTTCGCCGACGTGCGCAACAGATTCCAGCTTGGTAAAGCCCAGAAAGCCGCACGTGCCTTTAATCGTGTGAATCGTGCGGAAGATGCTCGCGAGGGTGGTCTTGCTCTGCGGATTCTTTTCCAGAACGACCAGTTCGCGGTCTAATAGATCCAGGTTTTCGTTGCTTTCGACGAGAAACTCGCGAACGATGTCATCGCTCATAGGCTGGCTGACGCTTTCGAGAGGGACCGGTCACAAGACCTCCAGAGGACGATTTGCGGCGCGGCTTGCCAAGAACTGTGCGCACTTCTTAAAGATTGTTAATCACACTGCTTATGCGTGACCTACCTCGCAGTGTGCACTTGAATTGCCAGCTTTCTTTGTTTTGATTCATGCAGGCGTCCTGAACCGCTTGCTGCGGGGCCGTGATTGCCTTGAGCTTATGGCTGCTGGTCGGAGATGCGGGGTCCGAAACGAGCAAAAGAAACCTCCCGAGCGGAATTCCAGATTGGCAAAGAAGCGACATACATGAGCCAAAGTGGGACGGCGGTTCGAATTTTTCGTCAGCAAAACGATCTGGCCGCGCAGTTCTCCGAGATCTAGCCAGCCGATCCCCCGAGGAATGTGCCTCGCGGCAAGAGAGCGGTACTATGTTGTTTGATGGGGAAAATTGAGATTCACGGAGACGGCAGCGCGGGGTTGGAGTTGTTCCACCCGGCGGTGCGGGAATGGTTTACCGCGGTGTTCCCTGCGCCGACACGGCCGCAAGTTTTCGGTTGGCCGGCGATTGCGCGGGGTGAGTCGACGCTGATTTTTGCGCCGACCGGAAGTGGAAAGACGCTGGCGGCGTTTTTGTGGTGCATTGACCGGCTGATGTTCAAGGAGGCTCCCGGAAAAAAGGAGCGTTGCCGGGTCATTTATATTTCGCCAATCAAAGCGCTGGCCGTGGACGTGGAGCGGAACTTACGCGCCCCACTGGTGGGAATTGCACAGGCGGCGCAACGAAGCGGAGCTGTCTTTCACGAACCGCAGATTGCAATTCGAACCGGCGATACACCTCCGCCGGAACGCGCGCGTTTTCTGCGCAATCCCTCGGACATTCTCATCACGACGCCGGAATCTCTATATCTGCTGCTGACTTCGAATGCTCGTGAATTGTTGCGCTCAGTGGAAGCCGTCATCGTGGATGAAATTCATGCGGTGGTGCCAACCAAACGCGGCACACACTTAGCGCTTTCTCTGGAGCGGCTCGAAGAGCTAGCGGGGCGGCGGCTCCAGCGGATTGGGCTTTCGGCGACGCAGCGGCCGCTCGAAGAAGTAGCGCACTTTTTGGGCGGGGCCGAGGCACAGGAACAGGCGAAGGGAGCAGTCGATTCGTCAGGAGAGCCGCAGGCTGCTCCGGAAGGCGAGAAGATCGAGACGGCATTGGGCGAGTTTGAGCGAGCGGGACATGCTCCAACTTATCGCTCCGTGGCGATTGTGGATGCGAGCGAGCCGAAGCGCTTGAGCCTGCGAGTTGAAGTGCCAGTAGAGGATATGAGCCGGATCGGCGAGATCGATCCGCTGCCAAGCGGCGCGGCATCGCAAGGCGCATCCCGCTATTCGATCTGGAGCGCAATTCATCCGAAGCTGCTCGAGTTAGTGCGAGCGCATCGCTCCACGCTGCTGTTCGTTAACAACCGACGCCTTGCGGAGCGAATTACCGGAGCCGTGAACGAATTGGCGGGAGAGACGCTCCTGCAGGCGCATCACGGCAGCGTGGCGGTCGAGCAACGCAAAGAAATTGAAGACCGGTTGAAGATGGGATTGATTCGCGGACTGGTGGCGACGTCGTCTCTGGAATTGGGAATTGATATGGGGGCGATTGATCTGGTGATTCAGATCGAATCGCCGCCTTCGGTGGCCAGCGGCATGCAGCGGGTGGGGCGCGCCAGCCATCATGTGGGTGCGGTGAGCAATGCGGTGATTTTTCCCAAGTATCGCGCAGACCTGGTGGCTTGTGCGGCGATTACGCGGGCAATGTACGACGGGCAGGTCGAGTCTGTGCACTATCCGCGTAATGCGCTGGACGTGCTGGCGCAACAGATTGTGGCCGCCGTGTCGTTCGATACGTGGACGGTGGAGTCGCTGTTTCAGTTGGTGCGGCGCGCGGCACCGTTCGCCATGCTGACGCGCTCTACATTCGAACATGTGCTGGACATGCTGGCGGGGCGGTATCCGTCGGAGGAATTCTCAGAACTGCGGCCGCGAATTACTTGGGATCGCGTGACGAATCGGTTGAGTCCGCGACAGGGAGCGCGGCGGATAGCCGTAACTAATGGCGGAACGATTCCAGATCGCGGGCTGTACGGAATGTTTTTGGCGGGAGCAACGCGAGGGGCCCGCGTGGGCGAGCTGGACGAGGAAATGGTGTTCGAGAGCCGTACCGGGGACACCATTGTGCTGGGCGCGAGCACCTGGCGGATTGAAGAGATTACGCACGATCGCGTCCTTGTATCGCCCGCGCCGGGTGAGCCGGGGAAAATGCCGTTTTGGAAAGGCGATGCGCCGGGCCGGCCTGCAGAGTTTGGAAAAAAGATCGGCCAGATGACGCGTGAACTGCTGACGATGCCGCGGCCGGCAGCGTTTACGAAGCTGGTGGAATTGCACAGCCTCGATGCGGTGGCGGCGGAAAACCTCCTGCGCTTTCTCGAAGATCAAACGCTGGCGACGGGGCGGGTGCCCAGCGATCAAGACGTGGTGATTGAGATTTGCCGCGATGAGTTGGGAGACCGACGGGTATGCGTGCTGTCACCGTTCGGAAGCAAAGTGCATGCGCCATGGTGCATGGCGGTAACCGGCAAACTACGCGCAGAACGCGGGATTGCCGTCGAATCGATGTGGACTGACGACGGATTCGTGCTGCGGGTTCCGGAAAGCGATGAACCGATCCTGAAAGAACTCCTGGTGCCGGCTCCGGCAGAATTTCATGACTTGGTGCTGAGGCAGCTGGGTTCCACTTCCCTGCTGGCAGCGAAATTCCGGGAGTCGGCCGGTCGCGCACTGCTCTTGCCGAAACGGCGACCAGGAGCACGGGCTCCGTTATGGCAGCAGCGCAAACGTGCATCGGATTTGTTGGCTGTGGCGGCGCGGTTTTCTTCATTCCCAATACTTTTAGAGGCCTATCGCGAGTGCCTGCGGGATGCCTTCGATATGCCGGCGGCGATGGACGTGTTGTCGGCAATGCAGCGAGGCGAAGTGAAAGTGAGCCTGCTCGAATCAGAGAAGCCTTCGCCGTTCGCAGCTTCTCTGCTGTTCACCTACGTGGCGAACTACATTTACGACGGCGATGCTCCGCTGGCGGAACGGCGCGCGCAAGCGTTGTCGATTGATCAGTCGCAACTGCAGGACATTCTGGGCGATACGGATTTCCGGGAACTACTCGATCCGGCTGCGGTGGAGGAAGTGGAGGCGCGGCTGCAATCGCTGGAGCCGAACCATCAGGCCCGACACGCCGATGGATTGCACGATTTGTTGTTGCGACTCGGTGATTTGTCCGAAGCAGAAATCGTACTGCGTAGTGAGACCGCGGCAGTGGCAGCCACAACCGCGGAGCTCGTGGCAGCGCGGCGCGCGATCCGCGTGCGAATTGCGGGTGAATCGCGATTTATACCGGTGGAATATGCATCGCGCTACCGCGATGCGCTGGGCACGCCTCTTCCGCCGGGAATCGCACAAGCATTTCTGACTTCGGCGGCTGATCCACTGGGCGAGATCGTGCGCCGCTATGCCAGGAATCACGGCCCTTTCACGACGCAGGAGATTTCCGCACGTTACGCGCTGCCAGCATCGGCAGTTGAAGGGGTGCTGCGAGGAATGCACGGCGCGGGCAAATTGTTGCAAGGTGAATTTCGCCCACGCGGACAGCACGAAGAATGGTGTGAGCCGGAAATTCTGCAACAGATCCGGCGAAAGAGTCTGGCGAGGCTGCGGCGAGAAATTGAGCCGGTGGAGCAACAAACCTTCGCTCGTTTTACGGCGCGGTGGCATGGCGTAACGACGCGACGGCGCGGACTCGACGCACTGTTGGACGCCGTAGAGACGCTGCAGGGCGCCGCGTTGCTGGCATCGGAAATCGAGCGCGAAATTCTTCCCGCGCGAATTGCCGACTACCGCAGCGGCGATTTGGATACGGTGATGGCAGCGGGAGAAGTGGTTTGGCTGGGTCTTGAACAGGTCGGCGAGCGCGATGGGCGAATCGCTCTTTATCTGACGGAGGCGCTGCCAGCTCTGTGGCCGCCGGCAGAATTGCAAACCGAGCCGTCAGCGCTCTCGGTGAAAGCCACACAAATCCTGCAATTTCTGGCGAAACACGGCGCGTCTTTTTTCCCGGTTATCTTGACTGCGCTCGGCGGCGGATTCCCCGGTGAAACGCGCGAGGCGCTGTGGCAACTGGTTTGGGCAGGAAAAGTGACGAACGATACGTTCCATCCGGTTCGGGACCTCTTGCGTCCGCCGGATCTGAAGCGAGAGCGAGCAGAAGGAGTTGGTGTGCCGCCGGGATCGCCGGACTATTTGCGGCGGCTGCGCTCGCGACAATCAGGCGGAGGTCCGGCGCAAGGGCGTTGGTCCCTCGTGCAAAGCCACGCCCCGACTGAGATGACCGTAACCCGCTGGAGTGCGAACCTGGCGCAGCAACTACTAACGCGCAACGGAACCGTGATGCGAGAAACGGCGATTGCAGAAAATGTGCCGCGCGGTTACAGCACGATCTATCCGGCGTTGCGGACGATGGAGGAAAGCGGCTGGATTCGGCGCGGGATGTTCGTGGCGGGAATGGGCGCCGCGCAGTTTGCGTCCACATCGGCCGTGGATCTGCTGCGCAGCCTGCGCAACGAGCCGGAAAGCCCGGAAACGGTCTTTCTTGCCGCAAGCGATCCCGCGAATCCGTATGGGACATTGTTGCCATGGCCGCGAGTTGACAACGAGGAAGAGGCAGCGCATAGCATGTCGCGTTCGAGCGGAGCGGCCGTGATCTTGATTAACGGAGCGCTCAGCGGTTTTTTGCGGCGTAGGAATGCATCGATACGAGTTTTCCTGCCGGAGAGCGAACCGGAGCACAGCAGATATGCTGCGGAGCTAGCTAGAAAGCTGGCGGAGGTGGCGGTGCGTTGGCAGGGTCGGCGCACCGGATTGCTGATTGGAGAGATCAACGGCAGGCCAGCTGAAGGGCATGTTCTCGCGGGCTTCCTGAAGGAAGCAGGCTTTCTGCACACGGCGTTAGGATTCCAAATGCGGCGCATTACTCGCATGATGCCAACGCAAGGGGCAGATTCTCTGGAGCTGCAGTTCGATGAAGATGAACATAACATTCCGGAGAGTGCCTAGTGCCGGAAGGCGACACCATCTTTCGCGCAGCCCGCACGTTACACCGAGCGCTAGCAGGTAAAACGGTGGTGGGCTTTGGGTCAGCGCTTCCGAAGCTGGAACGCGTGGAAGCGGACGCCGGAGTGACGGGCCGGACGATCGAGCGTGTAGAAGCGAACGGAAAATGGCTGCTCATGCATTTCTCCGGCAATTTGATTCTGCTGACGCACATGCTCATGAGCGGGAGCTGGCACATCTACCGTCCTGGCGAGAAATGGAGGAAGCATCCGGCGCATATGCGGATTCATTTGCGGACGGCTGCAATGGAGGCGGTTGCCTTTAACGTGCAACTCGCGGAGTTTCATACGCAGGAATCGCTGCGGCGCCGACGGAACTATGCGCAACTGGGGCCTTCGGTGCTGGCGGAAGAGTTCAACGAAGCGGAAGTACTGCGCCGGCTGAGAAGCGAGCCGGATGCAGAGATTGGACAAGCGCTGCTGGCACAGTCGAAGCTGGCGGGAATTGGGAACGTCTTCAAGTCCGAGATTTGTTTCGCCTGTGGAGTCCATCCTTTCCGCCGCGTCGCGGAGCTGAGTATTCTGGAGCTCGCGTCGCTGATTCGAACAGCAAGAAAGTTCCTGCTGCAGAATGTGACGGACAGTGCGCCCGAACGTATCGTGACCTACGCCGGAATGCGGCGGACGACCGGCAGAATGGACCGCGAAGAAAACCTGTGGGTGTATCAGCGGCGCGGCGAGGCTTGCCGACGTTGTGGCCACGCTATCGAATCGCAAAAGCAGGGGCTGGACGCGCGAAGCACGTTCTGGTGTCCGCAGTGCCAGCCGCTCGCGCCAATTCTGCAGCAATCCAGCTAGCGGACCGGCGTTCATGCGCGAATTCGTCCAAGCCGCCGATGCGGTGGCGAAAACAGCCAGCAAAAACGAAAAAATAAGGATCATCAGCGAACTGCTTCGAACGCTTCCGCTCGCCGATGCGGCGTCGGCAGCGCAATTTCTGACCGGGCGTGCCTTCGCGCAGTCTGACGAGCGCGTAACGGGCGTTGGCGGTTCCGCGTTGGTCGCTGCGGTGGTCGAAGCAGCAGGAAGGTCCGGAGAGAATCTGGGCAGCGTCTATCGCAAGCACGGAGACCTAGGTGATATGGCCGAAGAGATGCTCCGCGAGCGGAATCGGGAGGGCGACCTGCCACTCAGGGCAGTTGGCGCATTGTTCGACAATTTGTCCGTAGCGAGGTCGCAGCAGCAAAAGGCGAACCTGCTGCGGACAGCCTTTGCCGGAGCCAGCGCCGGCGATATCAAATACGTCGTGAAGATTCTCACCGGAGACCTGCGCATCGGTTCGAAAGAGAGCCTGGTAGAAGAAGGAATCAGTGGGGCGTTTGCGCAGAGTTCCGATTCGGTAAGGCGAGCGAACCTACTATTGGGAGATGTCGGGGAAACGTTACGTCTAGCATCCGCAAATCGATTGAACGAAGCAAAGGTGCGGCTCTTTCATCCTTTGGGATTCATGCTGGCTTCCCCGGTGGACGCGGCGGAAGAACTGTTCAAGGAAGGCGACTCGCCGGCTTTGCTGGTCGAAGAGAAGTATGACGGGATTCGCGCGCAGGTACACAAAGGCGCGAGCGGCCGAGTCAAGATCTTCTCGCGGACGCGCGACGAAGTGATCGAATTTCCGGAGCTCTACGGGCCACTGTCACGTTTGCCCGGCGAGATCATTCTGGATGGAGAGATTCTCGGATGGCGAGATGCGCGGCCGTTGCCCTTCACCGAACTGCAAAAGCGCTTGGGCCGCAAGAAGGTTGATCTATGGATGCAGTACGACATCCCGGTACGATTCCTCGCGTTCGATGCGCTGTTGCAAGATGAGCAGCTCTTGCTCGATGTTCCGCTGCGCGAGCGCAAGGCGCGGCTACAGCAGATTATGAGTGCGATCGCAGATGATCGCTTGGCGGTCACGACCAGCCGTCTGTGTAGCAGCGCGCCGGAAGTGGAGGCCGCGTTCCAGGCATCGCTGAGTGCCGGGCATGAAGGGATTGTGGCCAAGGACATGGAGTCAACATACAGCCCGGGAAAACGCGGGCAGGCCTGGCGCAAACTGAAGCTTCCCTACGCCACGCTCGATGTGGCCGTCACCGCGGCAGAGTTTGGCCACGGCAAGCGGCACCACGTGCTATCGGACGTGACGTTTGCCGTGCGCGACGGCGAGCGGTTCTTGAACATCGGCAAAGCTTATTCGGGCCTCACGGACGAGGAGATTGCGGAAAATACGAAACTCTTCCAGGCAACCACGCTAGTGGATGAGGGGTTCCGGCACATCGTGCAGCCGCAAATGGTGCTGGAAGTAGCGTTCAACAACATCCAGCGGTCGAAGCGGCACGAAAGCGGATTCGCGCTGCGATTTCCGCGCATTCTGCGAATCCGGAAGGACAAGACCATCGCGGAAATTGATACGCTAGCGCGTGTCGAAGAACTTTTTGCCAAGCAAGTCCAACTTCAAAAGCCCACAGAGCGCGACAAATAGCAAGCGCAGTCGAGAACATTTTACATCGGCTGATTTGCCGTTCGCTGGCAACCCCTAGCAACGTAGGCTACGTCCCAACCTGAATGCGTATCTACAGGACACGCTGTACAGCGCAGCGCGTAAGCACGGAAAAAACTACAGCAGCGTTGAGAATCCAGCCTCTGAGGCTAAGCGAGCAGTCTAAGGGAAATTTCCTCCTGAGTAGGTAATTTCCATGATTGTTGGTTCGCGGGTCCGATGATTTACTTGGGCCTTAAGCAAGCGCCCCGTCTACGTGAGATTTTGAGCATAGGTGCGCGATAAGCCAGAGTTTTTAAGAGAACCTCTCTTTGGGACCGAGGATAGCGAAGCTATGTCCGAAATTGTAGACGCGAGTGCCAACGCCTCTTACGAAGTGTTGCCTGCGTGTAGCGTCCACGCCGGCAAATGGTATGCGCTGCAAACTGTCCCCCGGCACGAGAAAACGGTTGGTATACAACTCCAAATGGACGGTTTGGACGTCTTTATTCCAACATTTCGAAAAGAGAGCAAGTGGTCGGACCGCAGAAAAGTACTCGACCTGCCGATTTTCCCCGGATATGCCTTCCTTCGCAGCAGCGATATCAGCCTAGACCGAAAACATATTTATCGGAACCGGAGCGTGGTGCGCCTGCTTTCGAGCAGCGCGGGGCCAGCGGAAATTCCGGAAGCGGAGATTGCTGCAGTTCGACGGGTCACCCAGAGCGGCACGGCGGTCGAACCGGTTCCCTTTCTGACAGTCGGGCAACGAGTGCGGATTAAGAACGGCGCGCTGCAAGGACTGGAAGGTTCGCTTTTGAAAGTCGGAAGAGAGAATTGCCTGGTGATTTCCGTGGATTTAATTCAGCGCTCCATTTCGATTCGCATCCAAGGCTACGAGATCGAGCCGCTTTGAACCAAAAGTCCGCACAAGCGTAGCCAGCACCTTCGATCCACTAGCAAATTAGACGGCCATCGAGCCGAAACGAGACACATCGCCAAGGGATAGGACACGAACCATGCATTCACGCATGCAAGCCAGTTCGATCGGCAGTTACATTCGGCTGAATTGGGCGGCCGTGATAACGGCGCAGTTGATGCTGATCCTGCTGTCGTTCGCACTCAGTTCCAAGTTTCTGGCCAGCATCGGGCGCTTCGAGGAATGGCCCGCAAGTGTGGGCTCTGTGTTCGGAGTGTTAGCAACCTCCCAGGCCGCAGCATTGTTGCTGTTCGGGGTTTATCGACGGTCGTTCCGCTATGCGGGGATTCGCGATCTACTGGCGCTGGCCAAGTGCGTGGGTTGGAGCGGCCTGGTAGCCGGTGGGTTGCAGTTGATCTCGCATGATCTACGCCTCATCGGATCTCCCGATTTTGCGTTTCTTCTGGTGGACTCCACGCTTCTCTTCTTTCTCTTGGCGGCTATGCAATTCAGCGTGCGTGTGGCTGCGGTCGGGCAACAACGCCGCGGCCAGAGTTTGAAGCGTGTCCTGATCGTTGGCGCTGGCGACGGAGGCGCATCGGTTGCACGCGAACTGCTGATGGATAGCCGCGCCGGGATTACGCCGGTAGCTTTTGTAGACGACGACTTGGAAAAGCGCGGCAATCAAATCTGCGGGATTCCCGTTCTGGGCCCAATAGCCGATTTGGCTCGCTTTGCAACGACCACCAAAGCGTCGGAAATCCTGGTGTGCATCCCGAGCGCGGATTCTTCCCAGATGCGGCGCATCCTGGAAGCTTGCCGCCAGTGCGGTATTCCCATTCGAACACTGCCAAGCGTTTCTGAGTTGCTGAATGGTCAGGTATCTTGGCGCGATTTACGCGCGATTCACGTGGAAGATGTCCTGCAACGCGAAACCATTCAGCTCGACAAGACTCTCGTGGATGCGCTCATTCAAGACAAAGTTGTGCTGGTTACCGGAGCCGGTGGGTCGATCGGTTCAGAGCTTTGCCGACAGGTAGCTGCGGCGCGGCCTCGCAAACTGATCCTCATCGACAAATCCGAGAACAGTCTGTTCTACAGCCACTTGGGAATCGGCGAGAAATTCCCTGATGTAACGACGCAACCCTGCCTGGTGGATGTGACCAGCGCAGCGTCCGTCCGCGACGTGTTTCTGCGCGAGCGCCCGCAAATTGTGTTTCACGCCGCGGCGTTCAAGCATGTGGGCATGATGGAATTGCATCCGCACGAAGCAATTCGCAACAACTTGATCGGAACCCGCAATGTGGCGAGCGCGGCCGCGGAGTTTGGCGTAACACACTTCGTGAACATTTCGACCGACAAAGCCGTGAATCCCAGCAGCTACATGGGCCTCTCCAAGCAAATGGCGGAACGCACGGTGCGGGATATGGCCACGCGCCGGCGGCTGCGGTTTATGAACGTGAGGTTCGGCAACGTGGCGGGCAGCACGGGAAGCGTTTTGCGACTCTTCTCGGACCAGATTGCCAAGGGCGGACCACTGCGAGTGACTGATCCACGCGCCACTCGGTATTTCATGAGCATCCCAGAGGCGGTATATCTGATTCTCTGCGCCGCGGCGCTGGGCGAGGGCGGCGAGACGTTTATTTTCGACATGGGGGAGCCCATCAATATTTACCAACTGGCGCGAACCATGAGCCTGTTCTCCGGTTTTGTTCCGGAAGAGGAACTACCAATCCAATTCATCGGTTTGCGCGAAGGCGAAAAAGTTCACGAAGAGTTACGAGAAGATTGGGAAGAGATGCATTCCACGGCCCATCCGCGGCTCTTTACGGTGACACCGAAAGCCAATTTCCGCGGCGATATGGCGCGGATGACGCAGCAGATGGAACAAATCCTGGACCGCCGAGACTACGCTGGGCTGCTGGAATACATTGACGCCTGCTTTCCGAAGTTTGCCGCAGGACGCATCGCCGTTCATGAGGTCGAATATCAAAGCCTGAAGCAAGTCGCAGGTGTCGCATGATGCGCATTCCGCTTTCGTCGCCGGATGTGGGCGACCGCGAAGTCGACTATGTCACCCGTGTGTTGCGTTCAAATCACTTGAGCTTGGGTCCTTGGTTACCGCGATTCGAAGAGGCGTTCGCGGAGTATGTCGGCCGGAAGTACGCAATTGCCGCGAACAGTGGAACCTCTGCCCTCCACATGTGCGTGCGAGCCATGGGATTGACCAAAGGTGATGAGGTTATTACGACAGCGTTCAGTTTTGTCGCCTCGGCCAACTGCCTCCTCTACGAAGGAGTGATGCCCGCGTTTGTCGACATTGACTCCGCTACTCTAAACATCGATCCCCGCAAAATCCGTGAGTTTCTGGAGCGCGAGTGCTACCGCGATAATCACGGCGCGGTCATCGATCGCAACACCGGGGCAACCGTGAAAGCGATCTTGCCGGTACACGTTTTCGGTCTGCCCTGTGAAATGGACGAAATCCAATCCATCGCCGACGAATTCGGCCTGGAAATCCTCGAAGATTCTTGCGAGGCCATCGGTGCCACGTATCGCGACCGAAGCGCCGGAACGTTTGGGAAAGCCGGCGTCTTCGCGTTCTATCCCAACAAGCAGATGACTACCGGCGAGGGTGGAATGGTCGTGACCGATGACCAGCGAGTCGCCGACCAATGCCGAAGTTTACGGAACCAAGGCCGCGACACTTCTGGCCAGTGGCTGAACCATGTGACGCTGGGATTCAACTATCGTCTCAGCGATGTGCATTGCGCGCTCGGTTTGGCGCAGTTGGAAAGAATTGAGGAGCTTCTGCAAAAGCGCGAAAAGGCCGCTGACCTGTACAGCGAACGGCTTCGGGATTCTGAATTGCAACTGCCCTTCGCAGACTCCGAGTGCCAACGCAGTTGGTTTGTGTACGTCGTCCAATTCCAGGGCAGCCAAGCCACAGCGAAACGCAGCGAAGTTCGCGAAATGCTAGCCTCGCGTGGTATCGCCAGCCAGGTGTACTTCCCGGCGATCCATCGCCAACCTTACTACCCTCAATCCTTGCGCAGAATCTACGGCGATCTACGCGAAACAGAACGAGCGGCGGATACATGCCTGGCGCTTCCCTTTTCCTCTCGGATTACCGAGGCCGAGATCGATGAAGTGTGCGAAGCGATTACCGGCCGCGGAGAAAGTTTGTCAATAGTTCATGCAGTGGCCACCGCATCGCCAAAGTAACAGAAATGCTAAATAGCATTTGAATTGCTCATTTACTGAGTGGGATAAACCCTTTTTCGATTTTCCTTTATGAAACCCATTGTGATTTGTCCGATTGTCGGATTTCTTGTGGCCGTTGTAGCTACGAAGGCGGCCATCGCGTTGGCGGAAAGAAAACATCTTTACGACGCGCCCGGCCCCCTCAAGATCCATAGAAAACCAATCCCTCGTTTAGGCGGTGTCGGCATCGCGTCTGGGTTACTCATTGCCGCTCTGCCGTGGTTAACGACTTCCCCGAAAAACGTGGTCATGGCCGGCTTGCTACTGCTCGTTATCTGGGCTTTGGGTCTTGCTGACGATCTACGCAGCCTGCCGGCTCTCTTTCGTCTCACTCTGCAGTTGGGAGTGGGCGTGGGGTTGGGTTTGGCAGGCTGGCAGTTGCGCTTTACGAGCATTTATCTAATCGATCTGAGCATAACCGCTTGTGTGTTTGCCCTCTTTGTGAATTCGATGAATCTCTTGGATGGCATGGACGGTTTGGCAACGGGTACCGCAGCCATTGCCGGAGCCGGATTTGTGATTCTCGCGCCCATAAACTCCACCGTCGCGCTCTTTGCCCTCTGCCTCCTGGGAACCTGCCTAGGTACGCTGGTGTTCAATCTTCCTCCCGCGCGCATCTTCATCGGCGATTCGGGCAGCACGTTGCTCGGAGCGCTCCTGTTTTTTCTGACGGTGGACTTGACGCATCCCAGCTCGGGTTCCCAACCTGCGACTCTGGGCTTCCTGATTCTCGCCGTACCGCTTATTGACGCGATGTTCGCAGTGGTTCGCAGGATTCTCGGCGGTGGGTCGCCCTTAAGCGGCGACCGGCTTCATTTTTACGACATTCTGCTGGCAAAGGGCTTGTCCGTCAGGCGCGTGCTGCTGATTTCCTATGCGCTCGGAGGCGTTTTAGTTCTTCTGAGTGCGTTGTGCGGGCGTGGGACTCTGAAACTCGGGACCACCGGGCTGGTCGTCCTAGCCGTCTTGGTGGCAGCAGGGTTCCTGCTGGGCTCTTACGCTCCGCAAGTGGACGAAAGCGCGGCTCCGCGCACGGTCGCGGCCCTTCGCGAAAAACCCACCGCTGAAATCTAGAACTTGTCATTTTTCGAATTCTCTGGCCCGTGGCGCGACACAACTTCTTCAGGGAGTAAGTTCATGACAACGCGAAACGAACTACAACGCCTGCCCAACAAACCGAACCAAGTTGTTCGGCCCGAGACGTTCGTGCCGGCGACCTTTGTTCCGGCCGATCTGCCCGGCCAGCGAGGCATTCCCTGGCGCGAAGCAGCGCGCATTCTCCGCAAGCACTGGGCCGTTTCTCTAGCCTTTGCCATTGGACTCGAAACCTTGCTGCTGCTCGTGGTCCTGCTGTTGAGCACTACGTATGAGTCCAAGACGGTAATCGAAATCGAACCGCCCAGCACGCCGGTCACAACCGTGAGCGACCAGACCGTCCAGTCCGGCACTCAACAAGACTACATTGATACGCAACTGGAGATTCTCAAGGGAGACTATTTGGCCCTCGTGGTTATCCGAGAGCTGCGTCTCGACCAGAATCCCACGTTTCTCCATCGCAGCTGGGCCGCGAGATTAATGTCCGCAGTGACTGGGATTTTCTCTTCCCGCCGTAATCAGCAGGACGTCGAGGCCCTGGTCGAGAAATTCCATGACGGTCTGAAGATTAACCAAGTCAAGAGCAGCCGGTTGGTGGAAGTCGGATATGAGAGCACGGATCCGAAACTCTCCACAGCGATTGCTACCGCGGTGGTCGATGAGTACCTCCAGGACCTTCACCGCGGTAAGTACGAAGCCACTCTTCGCGCCGCCAAGTCTGTTTCGCCCGAATTGGAAGACCTGAAGAATTCCGTGAGCAAAGCGGACGAAAGCCTAATCGAATTCCAAAAGGCCCACGAGGGCGTGTCGCTGGCGACGCAGGGCGCAGTTACCGGAGACGGGGCGACAGATGGCAACGTGCAGTCGAACGGCAACCCCATCGCGACGCGAGTGGCGCAACTGAACCAGCAACTAACCGTGGCGATGGGCGACCGTGTCCAGCAAGAATCCTATATGAAACTCATCGCTGCGGGTGCGAATGACTCGCTTCCCCAGATGAAGGATAGTCCGCTGATCCAGGAGTTGACCAAGGAAGCTGTGGCGGCACGCGCCGACTTGGCGCAATTGCTGGCGATTTACGGGGGAAACAATCCGCAGGTCCGCAAGGCACAGCAACAGGTCGAATCCCTGAACACGCAGCTTAACGCCGAGCGCAACCGCATTATTACGCAGATCAAATCCAGCTACCAGTCGGCGATCAACAAAGAAAATCTACTGCGCTCGACATTGAACGGATTGAAGGGACAACTCGACGCATCCAACGCCGACTCCGTCAAGTACGACGTGCTGCGTCGCCAAGCCCAGGCGAACTCCAACCTGTACATCAGTTTGTCTTCAAAGATCAAAGAGATGGCGGTTTCGGGAACACTTAGCGCCAACAATGTGCGCGTTCTGGAAGAACCGCGCCAACCTATGCGGCCTTCGGGTCCACACCGCTTGCGCATCCTCGGAGCGGGTCTGCTCCTCAGCTTGATCGGCGGCGTGGTTATGGCGTTCGTTGCGGAAGGAATGGACGACACGATTTCTACGCTGGACGACGTGAAGCAACTCTCCGGACTGCCGGCGCTTGCTCTGGTACCCGAGAGCGCGCAGCCAAACCGGGGACTCCCTGGCTCGCGAAGTACGTTCCACTTCCTGGGCAATGGAAAGCAAGTATCGAACGGAGGACCAATCCTGCAATTTGTTACTGACCGTCCTCACTCGCCGGAAGCCGAAGCAATTCGCAGCCTGGAGACAGCGATTCGACTCCAGTCGCAGCCGCCCAACGAGAAAATTAAAGTCATCACCGTGACTTCGGCTTTTCCCGGCGAGGGCAAGACGACCCTGGCAGTGAATCTGGCGCTGGCGCTGGCCAAGCACAGCAAAGTGTGTCTGCTGGACGCGGACATTCGCCATCCCCGGATTACCGAGTCTTATGGACTGGGGAAGGAAAACGGACTGCAGGATTTCCTGTCCAACGGCCATGCGAAAGAGCCTAATCTTGCAGCCAAGCCCTCGGCGCAGAATCTGACCATTATCGGTGCAGGCAAGCCGATTCTGCAGCCGCTTGAAGCGGTAACTTCGAAGCAAATGGTCGAGCTCATCGATTCCCTACGCGAACGCTTCGACTACATTTTGCTCGACGCGCCACCGATCATTCCCTTTGCGGATAGCCGTTGGTTCTCCGCCCTATCGGACGGGGTGGTCCTGGTTGCTCGAAGCAGTTCCACGACAAAGAAGGGCCTGACTTGGGGCATGGAAATCCTGGAAGAGATCCACGCACCGGTGCTCGGGATTGTGTTGAACGGCGTTGATCTTCAGTCTGAGTACTACTCCTACGGCACACCGAAATACTACTACCAGCACGCTTAAGCAGTTCCATTCTTTGAGCGCGTTCTATCTTAAAGGAGAAATTCCAAATGAAACGCTCCTTCATAAATTTGGCAGTACTTATTTTTGGAACGAGCTTCGTGGGGGTGTGTGTCGCCAGCGGACAAGCACCGCAGCGCGTCCAGCAGCCGCAACAAGGCCAGCAGCGTCAGACCGGCGGTGGTGCCGCGCTTCCCTTTAGTCCTGCTACCACTTATGGCGGATACATGGTGGGCACGGGCGACCTGCTCGACATTCGCGTGGCCGAAGAAGATGACATGACCGGGCGCTACCAAGTGATGCCCGACGGCTATGTGGAACTTCCGCTGTTGAAAAATCCCGTTCACGCGTCTGGCCTGTCCACATTCGACCTGGCCAAGAGCATTCGAACTGAGTTGCAGAAGGAAGACTTGATTAAAGACCCCTCTGTGACGGTCTTCATCGAACGAGGCATGAGTGAAAACATCACCGTTCTTGGACAAGTATCGCGCCCGGGTACGTATCCCATCGAACAAACCACGACGGTGATTGACGCAATCTCCATGGCAGGCGGATTGACCCCGACGGCGGGGCAATACGCCACAATTAACGAACACGCACAACAAAGTGTCCCGCCGGCCCACCCCGGCTCTGGCGAGACGGCCGAAGGATCTTCGCTGCAGCAGACGGACAAGGTCATCAGCGTGGATTTGCAAGAGATCATGTCCGGCGCACGCCCTTCGGCAAACATCCAGGTGCATCCAGGCGATGTACTTACCATCTCGGATGCCGCAACGGTGTACGTCGTCGGAGCCGTGACCAGGCCGGGAGCATTCACCGTACAGGATCAGGCCAACGGCATTACGGTGATGCGCGCGATCGCGCTGGTTGAAGGCACGCAGCCTACGGCATCGCTGGGTAAGACGATCATTGTGCGTAATTCGAAGGACGACAAAAACCGACAGGAAATACCGGTCGAATTGGACAAGATCATGAAGGGCAAAGCGCCCGATCCCATCCTGCAGGCGAACGATATCCTGTTCGTGCCGCAGAGCGGGTTCAAGCAGAACATGCATCGCGCGGGTGAGGTCGCTGTGATCGCCGCTGGTGAGATCATCGGCTACGGCGTGGGCCTTCGAATAGCCAAGTAGCCAGACCTCTGTCGCACCCACATCTCTTCCAAGAAACATCAGTCTCGGTTCCGAAGCACTCATTTGCAAAAACAATCTCAATGACGAAAGGGAGTCCAGTATTCATGGCCACCGCGAACACTAGTGTGAAAGACCAGATGTCTCCGGCACGGAGCAGCAAGCCTGCCGCTGCGCAACCCATGCAGTTTCTCGACCTCAAAGCACAGTACGCAACCATCAAAGATGAATTGCGTCAGGCGATTGATTCTGTTTTCGAGAGCCAGCACTTCATCCTGGGCGAAGAGGTGCAGCGGCTCGAGGAAGAGTTGGCCCACTACGTCGGCGTACCTGCCGCGGTAGGTTGCGCTTCAGGGTCTGATGCGCTGTACCTTGCGCTGCTGGCACTCCAGGTCGGTCCAGGCGATGAGGTCATTACCACTCCGTTCACTTTCGTTGCCACGGCGGGCGCGATTGCTCGCACCGGTGCGACACCGGTGTTCGTGGATATTTTGCCGGACACTTTCAACATCAATCCGTCTGCGATCGCGGAAGCCATCACGCCACGCACCAAGGCAATAATGCCCGTTCATCTTTTCGGGCTCGCGGCCGATCTAAATTCGATACTGGCCATTGCGCGTGAACACAATCTCGCTGTGATCGAGGACTCCGCGCAATCGATCGGCGCCACGTATGAAGGCCGTCAAACGGGCAGCTTCGGACTGTTCGGTTGCTTCAGTTTCTTCCCTTCCAAAAACCTCGGCTGCGCCGGCGATGGTGGGTTGATCACTACTACGGATCCGCAACTGGCCGATCGCCTCAAGCTCTTGCGCGCGCACGGAAGCCGGAAGAAGTATCAATACGAAATTATTGGCACAAACAGTCGGCTGGATGCGCTGCAAGCGGCCATTCTCCGCGTCAAGCTGCGCCATCTCGACGCCTGGGCCAAAGCGCGGCAACGTCACGCCGCATCCTACAGAGTTCTCTGTGCCGACTATGCCTTGAACGAAGTTCTTGTCGCGCCATCTTGCCCGACCCACTCCACTCACGTTTACAACCAATTCGTGCTCCGCGTTCCGCAACGCGAGGCCCTGCGCGCTCACCTTCAGAAGAACGGCATTCCGACAGACGTCTACTATCCATCGCCCCTGCACGTTCAGCCTGCGTTTGCCTATCTCGGCTACCGCCAAGGCTCATTTCCGGTCGCGGAGAAAGCCTCCGAGGAAGTATTGGCTCTTCCAGTCTATCCGGAACTCACGGAACAGGATCAGGATCGCATCGTTTCCACGATCGCAAGTTTCTTTAAGTCTCAGAATTAATTACCAGTCCAAAGGAGGAGTGTCTCGTCATGTCAAATCTTCCAGGTGTAGGTGTCGCTGGCTGTGGTTATTGGGGCAAGAATCTCGTTCGCAACTTTCACGAACTCGGTGCCCTCCGCGCGATCTATGACCTCGACCAGATCAGTACCGGCAAGCTTGCCAAGCAATACGAAACACAAGTGGCTCCGTCGTTCATCGATCTTCTCTCCCGAGAAGATATCCAAGGCGTGGTCATCGCCGCGCCGGCGACGGAGCACTATGCGTTGGCAAAGCAAGCCTTGCTGGCTGAGAAAAACGTCTTTGTCGAAAAGCCGCTCGCCTTACTTGTGGAAGAGGGCGAGGAACTGACTCAACTCGCCAAAATGCAGAACCGTGTACTGATGGTGGGTCACCTCTTGCACTACCATCCGGCGGTAAAAGAACTCAAGCGTCTCGTCCACAGCGGGCAATTGGGAAAAGTCGAATACATCTATTCGTCGCGGCTCAACTTTGGAAAGCTGCGCACCGAGGAGAGTATTCTCTGGAGCTTTGCTCCACATGACGTTTCGGCGATTTTGCATATCCTCGAGGAGGATCCGGTTTCCGTCACCGCAAACGGGGGTGCCTATCTCAATCCGCAGATCGCCGATGTGACGCTGACCAGCTGCCACTTTAAAGACGGCGTAACGGCGCACATTTTCGTAAGCTGGTTGCATCCGTTCAAGGAACAGCGTCTGGTCGTCGTAGGTGACCGCAAGACTGCGGTCTTCGATGACGCCGAGAAGGATCGCAAACTGGTCCTCTATTCGCACCAGATCGACTGGGTCAACCGCGTCCCCGTCGCAACGCGCTCCGAGGGTGAACCCGTACCGATCTCTTCGGAAGAACCTCTGAAAAATGAATGCCGTCATTTCCTCGACTGCATCCTGAATGGAACTCTGCCCAGCACTGATGGAAATGAAGGCACCCGCGTACTTCGCGTCCTCTACGCCGCGGAACAATCGCTAAAATCCAAGGGCGAACCGCGACAGCCGCTGCGGAAACCGGCGATCAAGTATTTCGTTGATCCCACGGCTAGGGTGGATGAGCCCTGCTCGATCGGCGACGGCACCCATATCTGGCACTACTCTCACATCATGAAGAACTCCATCCTGGGGAAGAACTGCAATCTCGGCCAAAATGTGCACGTCGCGAGCAACGTAAAGGTCGGCAACAATGTCAAGATTCAAAACAACGTGTCCCTTTACACCGGCGTGGAACTAGAAGACGACGTCTTCTGCGGTCCCTCGATGGTTTTCACAAACGTTCTGACTCCCCGCAGCCACGTAAATCGGCGCAATGAATATCAGCGAACGCTCGTCAAGCGCGGCGCGAGTCTGGGCGCGAACTCAACCATCGTTTGTGGCACCACGATCGGCGAGTATGCCTTCGTCGGCGCTGGCGCTGTCGTAACGAAAGACATACCGCCCCACGCTCTGGTGGTTGGCTGTCCCGCTCGACGCATCGGCTGGGTTTGCCAATGCGGTGTGACTCTCCACTTCGCGGCAGGCCAGGCCCAGTGTGAAAGCTGCAGCCGAGTGTACGAATTGAATGGTGACGCCGTGTCGCCTATCGCAGTTCCCGCTGCCGTCCCTGCGAATGGCGCCGAGTCCTCCGTTGCCGCGCAGCCGCTTGCTGCCAAACCAAACGGCTCTTCGCCGGCCGATCGGGTCGTCTCGTAGTCCCCGTTTTAGCTGCTCAACGAGAGTCTACCTATGTCCGCTGCTGCAGCCGTTCCGGCTTTCGCACGAAGGTCTCATCCGGCGCCGGTTCCGGAGTCGAAGAAGAACGACGACGCAATCTTCTGCGAGTTGCTTCGGCCGGAAGAGTACGCCGCTTGGGATCGTCTCGTGGACTGCTCGGTCCACGGAACCGTTTTCCACTACAGCTGGTGGCTAAAGACCACCTCGCCTGAGTTCCAGATCCTGGTTGTTCGTGACCGCGATTTTCGCCTTCTTGGTGGTCTGCCACTGCCGAAAAGCCGGTCCTCTTTCCTCAGGCTGTATCACGGTCCCTTGCTGACGCCCTATCTGGGCCCAATCTTCGACCTGACCGGCATCGCGAACAACTACGATCGGCTTTTTGCGATGCGGTCTCAGGGCGAATTGCTGGCGCGCGGCCTGCCTTCGTTTGACAGTTTCCGCCAACTCGCCAGCGCTTGCGGTCCTGACTTGCAGGGATTTCTGTGGGCCGGTTTTCGCATTCAGCTGGCCTACACCTTCCGTTTCTCAGCTCAATCCTCTCTCGAGGAAATTGCCTCCGCCATGTCGCGTACGCACGCGCAAAAACTCTCGAAAGCGAAGCGCCTCAAATTGACGGTCAGTAAGAGCCCAGACATCGAAACTCTTATTTCGTTGAATAACATGATCTTTGCTCGCCAAAATCGGCGCCCGCCCTACTCGCGTGAATTGGTCAGGCAGCTCTGGCGCGCAGGCAGCGCTCACAATCGAGCGCGGCTCTATATTGCACATACTGCTGAGGGTCTTCCGGCAGCCGGCCTTCTTACCGTGAACGATGACCGCTCCACCTACCAGATCATCTCCGGAGTGGATACTTCGATGCCCGATATACCTGGCGGAAATCTTGTGCTCTGGGCGGCTATACAGGAAGCCATCCAGGAAGGTCGCGACTTCGATTTTGAAGGCTCCAGTCTGCGCGGCGTTGAAGTGTATTACCGCCGTTGGGGCGCCGCGGCTCTTCCCGTTTGGCGCATCGAGAAATCCGGCTCGATGCGGGGTGCGCTGGTTCAAGCAGTCATTCAGCGGCGGTTGGCAGCGAGCCGCCCCGCTGTCAATCACGCTGCGTAGCTCAAATCATTCACTTCAGGACGAGGACGAACCTTCATGGAGAGCAAGACGCTGCCACCAGACTCAAGCGGATCCCAAGGACCGGCCAACGGCAATGCCTCTGTTCCGACTCTTCCCGCTCCAAAAGCGTCCTCCGCTTCCCGAACGGTCTACATTCAGAAGCTCAACGCCGCAACGCGCATAACTCCGCAAGCCCGTCAATACGCGATTGAAGAACTGGCGCGCCGCGCTGGCGTCCCTGAAAACTTCTATCGAAGCTGGAAAATTACGACGGAGCAGTACCGTACCACGGTGCAGATCGCGAATGGTCGTACTGTTCAGATCACTTTTCCGCACGCCTCCGCCGACATCCTGCGCGAGTTGGCCGAGGGGAAAATTCAGACCTCCCGTGCCTGCTGGATGAGGGAGCCGTCGGGAACCACCAGTCAGCTGATTCCCGATTTTATCGTTCCCTTCTCCGCCCCAAACAATGGTCCGCTCAAGCCGCTTTTCATCGCTCGATCCGCTGATCACGTCGAGTGCACCGTTGATCTTCCGCTTTCCGTGCTACTTACGCTTTCCCGCTGGGAAGAAACCTTGGCCGGTCAACGCGATCCGCACGGAAGATTCCCCGCACTGCAAAGTATCGCCGTTCGGGATGGCTTTCTACATCGGCCGATCGTCGATGAATACGGCTTCGCTTTTCTTCAGGCCATCGCGTTTGTCTACCCTTCCTGGCCCGAGCCCCAGCGCACCCTGCGGGTCAAACTCAGCCACGACGCCGACCATATCGGTATTCCATTCGGTTGGAAACAGGTCGTTCGACACACCACGCACTACCGCCGACCGAGTGACTCTTGCCGCGAACTCTGGCAGCTCTTTTCCGGCGCGCCTCCGGCCGAGCTTCGCGCGATTTGCGACATCGTGGCGCTCGGCGTGGAAAGAAAGCTCGACACTGCGGTCTACTGGATGGGCAGCTCACCGAACGTCTGGGACAGCGGCTACGATCCCCGCCTTCCGCTAGTACGCCAAGTGGTTCGCTGGCTGGACAAACACGAGGTGGAAAATGGCGTGCACCCCGGCTACTACACCTACGGCTCTCCGGAGCGGTTGCGCCGGGAAGTCTCTACAATTCGCGAAGTTCTTGGCGATCGGCCCCTCGGCGGCCGGCACCACTATCTACGTTGGCATCCGGAGATGTGGATTCACTGGGAGACTACCGGACTCGCTTACGACAGTAGCGTTGGATATCCGGAACGCGTTGGTTTCCGCGCCGGAACTTGTTTCCCTTATCGTCCGTGGCTCTTCCCTCTCAATCGAGCAGCCGACCTTCTGGAGATTCCCCTCTTGGTGATGGACGGTACCCTTCTCGTTCACATGAAACTCAGTGAGGACGAAAGCGTTTGCCAGGTTCAGGACATCGTCAACCGGTGCCGCGCGATGGGCGGTGTTTTTACGATGGTCTGGCATAACAACTACCATCTCGACCCGCGCTACCGTTCCGTGTACAACCGGTTGCTCGACCTCTTCGACTCCAGCCAACGGTTCGATTGGCAACGGGAGGTCAGCCGATGAGCTCGGTGCTGGCTCAGCAAACCAGCCGTCTCGGCGCGGTTGGCTGGAAGATTCCCGTTGTCTTTTTGTTGCTACTTTCGGCCTTTTTGACGGTAGCGCTCGCCAATGGCACGGCTCTGATTTGGGCGGCGATTCCCTTTGCCTTGGTGGGCTTTGTTGCCGTAGCATGGCGCGCCCCGGAACTTTTCTTTGTCGCCGCCGTATTCGTTCCGCAATGGAAAACCTCGTGGCCGTGGTCGTTGTATCCCAACGCTTCTGCCTATCTGACCGTTGTAATGCTCGTGGGCCTGGCTCTTGGTTTGCTTTTTATTTGCTTCCGCATATCGCTCCGCATTGACACCTGGACCTTCGAGCGCCTCTTTTTCCGGCAAAAACACGCGTTCTTTCTTTTCGGGCTGTTCAACGTAATGCTGGCGCTCAGCTATCTCCACACCGACGCGCCTTCTTACGGCGCAAGCAAGCTCGGCCGAGTCTTCTTCATCGGCGGGTTGTTCCTTCTCGCTCCTCTGCTGCTTCTCCGCACAGAAAACGCCTTCCGCCGTTTTTCTCGCATTTACGTGAGCTTCGCTTTGCTCACTTCTCTGCAGATGATCGTCGATCTTCGAACGCGTGCTGCCAACGCCGAAAACGATATCACCCGCATCGGTGCCGGTTGGCTCTTGGGCATGGCCCTCTTGCTGATCCTTCTCTATCCTGTGTTCAACGACAGCTTTCTCCACAAACTCTATTTTGCGGCGTCCCTCCCGCTGCTGGCCGGCGGCCTCGTCGCTTCTGCGGCCCGCGGCGCGCTCGTGTCGCTTGTGCTAATCCTACCGCTCGCTTTTCTGCTTGGCCCACGTCAGCGCCAGCGCGGCATGATTCTCGTGTTTGGCATTCTGGGTGCCTCTGCGTTGGGCGCGTTTTTCTTGCTTCGTAGCGCTGATCCCGCCAAGTACGGCTCCAAGATCGGCGAGTTAGTTGCGATGTCTGAGGGAAGATCGACTAAGGGCTCCGCTTCTAACCGCATTCCGTTTTACGTCCAGACCGCCGAAGCCATTCCCGCCCATGCGCTCTTTGGCACTGGTGTGGGCAGTTGGGCGGTCTTCTATTACGGCAATGATGCGCGAGCCTATCCTCACAACCTGCTCCTGGAGATTACGTTCGAAGAGGGATTTCTCGGCCTTGCTGCATTCATCCTTTTCTTTGTTGCCATCGGCACTACGACATATCGGACCTACCAGGTCGCCGGGCGAGCATTCTCTGTGGTTCCCATCATCGTTCTTTACAGCTTGACGGTCAGCATGTTCAGCGGCGACCTGGATGACAATCGACTGCTCTGGCTATGGGCCGGGGTCGCCCTCGCCGTCTGCCGGAACGTTTTTCTCACCCGCATCTCCCCTGCTGCCTACTCAGGCGTGAGCTGCCAGCCAACGCGTCGCGTTCCCGGCTTCTGCCCCCAGCCTGTAGCTTTGCTACGTCGTGAATCGCGGGTTGTTCAGAATCCGAAACCTGGTCTTTCCACATCTTTGTGATTTCGACTGGACTTCCATGCGAAAAAAAATCTGTGTAATGACTTCAGCGCATCCTCCGTTTGACGTTCGCATTTTTCACAAGGAATGCAAGTCTCTCGCCGCGGCGGGCTATGAGGTCGTCCTCATCGTTCCACACCGCGAGTCCGTCGTGAACGATGGCGTGCGCCTGAGAGCCACTCCGCCTCGCGTCGGCCGATTGCAGCGAATGACTCGCGGTGTTCTTGACGTGCTAGTCGCGGCCATCGAGGAAAACGCCGACCTCTATCATTTTCATGACCCCGAGTTGATACCGGCGGGCATCGTTCTTCGCCTGCTGGGCCGCAAGGTAATCTACGACATCCACGAGAACTTGCCGGAAACCTTGTCTTACAAACCCTACCTACCCAGCTCGCTCCGAAGACCCGGGTTCGTCAGAATGGTCGCCATGCTTGAGCAAATGGCCAGCCGCTTCTTCTCCGGGCTGATTACGACCACTTCTTTCCTCAGTGAGCGTTTTGCACCCTGGAGTCGCAAGATAGCGCTCGTCCGCAATTATCCTCTGCTCGATGAATTTACTTTTGCGGCCTCCCTCGAAACTCGCAACACGTCCTTCATCTACGTCGGTTCTCGCCTCACGGAAGGACGTGGCATGCTACAACTCGTCGAGGCCATTGGACTCGTCCCAGCCACCGCATCAGCGAGACTGCAATTGGCCGGTACCTTCGATCCGCCTGAACTCCAACAACGGCTGCAGGCCATGCCCGGCTGGCAATGCACCGAAGTTCTCGGTTATCTAGGGCGGTCGCAAGTCGCGGAGGTGCTGTCTCACGCCCTTGCCGGGCTCGCACTCTTACAGCCCGAGCCAAATAACGTCCAAGGCTTGTCGACCAAGCTCTACGAGTACATGGCTTCCGGCCTTCCTGTTATTGCTTCCGACTTCCCTAGCTTTCGCGCGGTTGTCGAAGAAGCGCGTTGCGGTTTGGTCGTGGACCCTCTGAACGTGCAAGCGATTGCCGATGCCATGATGTATCTGCTGGAGAATCCTGCGGAAGCTCGCGCCATGGGCGAACGCGGCCGCTCCGCAGTCCTGCACAAGTTTAATTGGACCGCGGAGCAACGGAATCTGCTCGACCTTTACGATGAGCTGCTTTTGTCTGATGCTCGTCCTGCTCCTGCCACGACTAGCTGATCGCTTTCCCTCCTCTCACTTATGCGAATACTTCTTCTAGCGCAGTACTTCGCTCCGGAAGTTGGAGCCAGTCAGGTTCGCCTATCCGCTTTTTGTCGCGAGCTAAAGGCCGCGGGACACCAAGTCGAAGTGGTCACTGCCATGCCTCACCACCCTGAGGGCCGCATCCATCGGGACTACCGTGGCCGTTTTTATCGCCGCGAGACCCTGGAGGACATGACCGTCCATCGGGTCTGGCTCTATGCGGCCAGGGGCTCTGGCTTCAAACGCGTCCTTACCTATCTGTCGTTCGCGTTCTTTTGTCTTTTCGGCTTGATTCGTGCGAAGCGCCCCGATTATCTGTTTGTGGACTCTCCGCCGCTTTTCCTGGCCGTTCCCGGCTGGCTAGCCTCTCGTTTCTGGAAGGTTCCGTTCATCTTTAATGTTGCCGACCTTTGGCCCGACTCCGTGCTCGACCTCGGCGTTATGCGTCCCGGCATCGCAACAAAATTAGGTTACGCGCTCGAAAGGTGGACCTACCGGCAGGCCGACTTCATCACCGCTGTTACAGAAGGAATTAGGACCTGTCTGCTAGAGAAAAAACATGTTCCGGCCGTCAAAGTTCTGTTTCTGCCCAATGGCGTGGATACTTCCCTCTTTCAACCGGCGACTCTTCCTGACGAGCAGCTCCGCGCCCAGCTGGACCTCCGCGGCAAACAAATCGTGCTGTACGCCGGTAACCATGGCTATGCCAACGCTATGGAGCAGCTGATCGAAGCTGCCAGTCTCATTTCCAACCGGGCCATTCATTTTCTGATTTTGGGCGACGGTCCCGAAAAATCCAGCCTGCAAGCTCTTGCGCGCCAGTTGCGCCTCTCCAACATCACTTTTCTCGACTCCGTCCCCATTGAAAGACTCCCCCCCTTTCTGTCAATTGCCTCCATTGCAGCGGTCACTCTTCGAAGATGTTCGATTACCCAGGGGGCCCGGCCCGCCAAGACCTTTGTGATGATGGCGGCAGGAAAGCCGGTTGTCCTCGCGGGTCAGGGAGAATCAGCCGACCTGCTTCGTGAGGCCAACGCGGGCCTCGTCGTGCCTTCGCACTCTCCGCACGACCTTGCGAACGCAATCCTGTTGCTCGCCGACGACGCGGACATGGCCTCCAGGATGGGCAACAATGGTCGCGCCTTTGTGCAAGCCAATTTCGACTGGTCTCTTCTCGTCCGTAACTGGCTGGCTCAGTTGCGCCGCGCGTTTCCTCCAGTGGAAACAACGCCCAATCGCCAAACGGAGAGTTCCACCGCTCCAACAGCATCTTGAATTTGAAACTCACGAACTATATTTGTGCCAAAGGATTGCACTCTGATGACAGTTCATTTCCCGCAGTTCGGCCAAGTTCGTAATTCGCTTCTCGCTTTCTTCATCCTGCTTCCTGTGGCGCTCTCATGGCCACTGGTGACTCTGGCCCAGGACAAAATCATGACTTGGGGCGGCAACGCACCCGATTGGGATAGCAAACTCTACGTCTCAGCGCTGCGCTACGGCTGTTCTAGCGTCCCCACAAGCTGCATGCGCGATGCCAGCTCGGCAGAGTCGCAGAACCATGTTCAAATGATTTTCTTTTCTATCCTCCTAAAACCCTCGCAAACGTTGAACTACGTCACGCAGTACAACGCTCTCACCGCCTCGCGTCCCGACATCATCGAAATCGGGTTCGACGACTTCGTCAGTCAAGCCAGCAAGCTTGGTACGGATCCAAACTCGCTAAATGCCTATCTTTCGCAGATCATTCGGGCGATCAAGCAAAACTCGCGGCTCAAATTCGGCATCACCCTTTACGAAAACGAGCTCGGCTCCCAATTGTCCCAACTGGGCCTTAGCAGCGACTTCTATTCGCAAGTGGATTTCGTTCATCTCTATCCGCACTACCGACACACGTCGGAACCATTCGCCAACTACGTCAAACAGGCGAAGTCCCTGTTTCCCAACGCGCAGATCATCGCCGGCGTTTATGCCTATGATCGCCGCGACTATCTTCCCTGCGCCAAAGGCTCCAGCGAGCACTGCTCCAATCAGGACGAACTGAATCTTTTCAAAGAGATGTTCCAGCAGGAAGTTTCTCTTCTTCGCTCGGGCCAGGTTTCTTGGCTCGAGTTTTTTCCCGGCGCCTTCGGCCAGGAAGAGAGCTGGAGAAACTGGGACGAGCCCAGGATCTGCTCAGCTTCCCGCCGCCAGGAGTGCGTTGACAACACCAAGGCCATGCGGCAAGCGGTCTTGCAAATTCTTGGTAGTCGGTGATTCTTGTCGATTTTCGCTTATACGCCCCGTCCATGAGACTCAAACGAGCCCCAGGCAGTTTTATTAAGCACGTCGGAACCCTGATGACCGGCACGGGCCTTTCCCAGGCCATTACGATTGTCGGAACTCTGATCCTCGCCCATCTCTTCGCTCCAGAGGCGTTCGGCCTCCTTGCCCTGTATATGACTCTCGTGTCCTTCCTTTCCGTCTTGGGCGGCGGACGCTACGAACTAGCGATCATGCTCCCGGAAACCGATGCCGACGCTGCTAACATCCTCAACCTCAGTATTCTTGTCGCTTTCGGCCTCTCTCTTGTGTGCTTGGTCCTGATCGCTCTTTTCCGCTTCCCCATCGCTTCCTTGCTCGGCGATGCCCGTATGACCACGTGGCTTTGGTCGGTTCCCGCAGTAGTGCTGGTTTTCGACGTCTACCAATCTCTCTACATCTGGTGCAGCCGCTTAAAGCAGTTCCGTCGCCTCGCATACTCCCGCGTGTTCCTGGGCCTTGGAACAGTGCTCTCGCAGCTCGGCCTTTTCGCTCTCCACGTCGACGCAGGCTTCGCACTCATCGGCGGTTGGGTGTTTGGCCAATTCCTCGCGCTGGTCATCTTGGCTGCGCAAGTGGCCGCCAATGACGCGCGCTTCCTCATCAACTCCTACAATCTCCCTTCCATTCGCTCGTCTTTCGTCGAATACAAAAATTTCCCGCTCTACAAAGCTCCCTATAGCTTCATGAGCAACGCCGCCTCGCAACTCGTGTTCGTCGTCCTTCGCGTTTTTGCTTCTCTTGAAGTTGTTGGCCTTTACTCGCTCGCCAACCGCGCCATCTACCTGCCCACCAGCCTCATCGCCTCCTCCATGAACCAGGTCTTCTACGAAAAAGCGGCCACCGAAATCAGGCAGGGCCGCCTCGAGGACTTCGTCACCCGCGCGCTTCGCGTCCAGGTTGTCCTCGCCGCGCCTGTCCTCGTCTTTATCGTCTTCGAATCCCAATTTCTTTTCGGCAAGGTTCTTGGCCACCAGTGGGCGCAAGGTGGCTCTTATGTCGTCTCGCTGGCCTTCGCCGGTTTCATGTACTTCATCACCTCCTGGCTCGATCGCATCTTTGACGTTTGCGGCCGCCAGCGCCTTTCTCTGATTCTCGGTTTCCTCGGCAATGGCATCTCCCTCGCTGCGCTTATCCTCGCCTTGAAATTCACCTCCAACTCCGTCCTCGCCATCGCGCTCTTCAGCGGATTCGAAGTGATCTACGGCATCGTTTGGCTCGTCGCCGCGTTCCACATCGCGGGCTTCCGCGTAAAGTCTCTTTGGAACATCGCCCAAGACGTGCTCATCTCCGGCCTCTCTCTGGCCGTGCTTTTTGCTCTCATCACGACCGCGCTTCACCCCTGGCCCTGGGTCTCTCTCTCCGCCGTCGTGCTGGTTCTCTCCATTTGGCTGCTCTTCGCCTTTGTCCGCTATGTTCGCGGCGGCTACGCCTTCACCTCCACTGCCGATCGTTTCCGCCGCTTCTGGGCCGACAAATCCACCTGCCTCAACCACAGCGAGTCCACCGATTTCTACGCCGCGCAAGGCCACGAACTTCGCCAACTCCTCGCCAAGCCCGACTATCAGAGCGTCCTCGAAATCGGCTGCGGCGAAGGCAGTCTTTTTCCGCATCTCCACTTTGCCAAGGAAATCTACCTCGGCGTCGACTTCTCAAGCCATTTCCTCGAAACCTTTCGCTCCCGCCATCCTGGCGTTCAACTCGAGTGCGCCGAAGGCGCCTCCTACTGCCGCGAGAACGAGCAGTTCGACCTGATTCTCTCCAATGGCGTCGTCCAGCACTTCGATCGGCAAATGTTCGCCAACCACCTCGCCAATGCCCGCAAGATGATGCACGCGAACTCCGAACTCATCTGCGGCTGCGTCCTCGACAAGACTCGGCGCCGCCTCTATGACTCCGGCCTCTATAACGGTGCCCAGAGTGGCCGCTGGAAGCATTTCCTTAAGTCCGCCGTCCGTCGCCTCCTCGGTCTCGATGCTATGGGCTACTGGTACGATCAAAAAGAAATTGCCGCGCTCGCACGCCAGCACGGCCTCGCGGTCCGTTTCATTCCCTCGACCATCTATCCCTATCGCTTCCACGCCGTCATGACCGTCGCCACTGCCTCCTCGCACTGCGATGCTTCTCTCCCTGCCGGCGCCAACGCCCGCGCTGCCGATCCCGCGTTCTCCCACTCCCACTAGCGCATCCTCCCGCCGTTCTCTTTACCGCCAGCGTCCTGCATTCACTCGTCTATCGCTTCTCCTTCTGTACCTCCGCAATTTTCTGCTCTGCCGTCTACCTCCTTCCTACACCTTTCCCCGGATTCCTTCGCCTCCTCTCGCACGGTACATTCGTTTTGATACTACTCAGGAGGCTCTTGCGGAATGTCCACTCTCTCCGCTGCACCGTCGTTTTCCCGTCCATCTCCCGGCGTGGACCAACGCAAATCCGTTCGCGTCACCCTTCCTAAGGGCGGCATACCGGTGGTCTGCCAGCGCGGCTCTCGCGTCCTGCTCTCTAAAGCCAACGCGCTCGGCGCCCGCGGCGCTTTCGTTTTCACGACCAGTCCGTTTCCGCTCGGCAGCAGCTTCATCCTCGAGTTCGGCGGCGTTCACAAAATTTGCGTGCAGGCGCGGGTCCGCTGCACGATCCCTTCTCTGGGCATGGGCGTCCAGTTCCTCACTCTAAGCGACGAATTCAATTTCCTCGTCCACCAGTGGCTCTCTTCCCAAACGTAACGCCACCTTTACCTCGCCGCTCCCCTTCCCTGTGCCTCGACATGTAGGGGCGCGCTTTAGCGCGTCCCTACGGTGTAATCCGCACCACGCCATCCCACGCCGAGCAACTTCACTCGCAACTGCCGTCCCTCTCCGCTCACTGTCGTCCCACCCCTCCACCCTGTCATCCTGAGCGTAGCGAAGGATCTGCTTTTCGCTTTTCGCTTTTCGCTTTTCGCTTTTCGCTTTTCGCTTTTCGCTTTTCGCTTTTCCTCGCGCGTCCACCTCCGCCTCGCTCTCTATATATCCCACATTGCTATATTCTCTTATAATACATACGCATAAAAAGCGAAGCCCTTTTCCAAAAGTACAGCCTGATCCCACTTCCGTATAAATCCGCGTTCACATCTCCGCAGCTCTTCCCTCCCGGTATTTTCTTTACACCCCTGTCTCTTCTCCGCAACACTTGTTTCACTGCTCTTTAATCTCCGCGCAAAAACTACTCATTCCCCGCCCTCTCCGCAAAAAAATTACATCCCCGTTTCACACTCGACACAAAAAATCAATTTTATTTTCTACCTACAGCATTTTCCCCTTGCAATCTACTCTTGCGCTGCTATTCTGCGGCCCGTCGGCGTAATTGACTTGTCCCTCGGGACACGGTCCAGTCCAAAGCACAAACGAAACCGCTGTTCAGTTTCTTCATCTCGGTCTGAACGTTCGTAGAGCTGCGCGGCTCCCCGGCCCGCTTGCCCGTTCTCAGAACTTCGCCTTCGTGTGTGCGCTCGGCCGTCCGCTCGCGGCCTTCACCTGCCAAATTACTGTCGGGGAGTATTGCGTAATGAATTGCTTTGATTTCAGATCGGCGCTGAAATCTCTGGTGTGTTCTCTTGCTCTTTCCTCTCTTCTTCTTATTCCTTCCGCTCACGCTCAAAATCCCAACTTCATCTCCTGGGGTGAAAATACTTCGTCCTGGACAACCGCTCTCGGTGTGAACCAAATGCGCATAAGTTGCGGCACCCTCACGCCGTCCGCATGTGAGCCTTACCTCGAAAACTTCGCGGCCGAACAAAGTTCTACCGGCTACTACTACGTCTCGATGCTCGTGAACCCGGCACTTAACGCCACCTATGCCGAGGACTTCAGCAAACTCAGCCTCACGTACAAGCACATGCTCGAAATCGACTTTGACGACTTCATCTCGCAGCTTGAGAATCAGCAAATTGCCGGCAAACTCTCCAACCCCGACGCGTTCGTTAACAGTGTCATTACCGCAACCCACTATTACAATCCCAATCTCAAATTCGGTGCCACCATTTACGAGGACTCCCTCACCCACGCCATGCTCACTACGACCCTCACCGCCGCGACTCGCGCAAAAATCCAGTACGTCCATTTCTTCATCCACTATCGCCAGAACGTCTCAAAGTTCGCCACCTATCTCGCCCAAGTCAAATCCTATTTCCCCAATGCCAAAATTATCGGCGGCAATTATCCCTACGACCGCATCGACTATCTCTGGTGCACCCAAGGTGATCCGGACAGAACCCCGTGCACGCCTGCTCAGGAACAAAGTTCTCACCAATCGCTAATGCAAACGGAGCTGAACCTCTACAAATCCGGCTCGATCGTCGGCATTGAGTCGTATTTCGGCTATTTCGGCAATCCGCAGGATTGGGGGGGTTGGACCGCTCCGCACGCGTGTACGAGCAGAAGCTACACGACCTGCATCTCCAATACCAACACACTACAGTCCATCACCAAATCCGTCCTCACGTCCGCAGCTTCTTCTGGCTCCTCTGGCTCCGGTTCCTCGGGCGGCTCAGGCACCATCACCTACAGCCCATCGACCCTCAACATGGGCACCGAACCGGTCGGAGACGTGAGTAGTCGCGAAACGGTAAAAATAACCAACACTGGCTCCAGCTCTGTCTCCTTCACAGGCCTAAGCCAGCTCGGCAGCAACCCCGCCGACTTCGCCGTCTCCAACAACTGTCCATCCACGCTCGCTGCCGGCAAAGTCTGCGACCTCTTCGTCCAGTTCCAACCACACGGAACCGGTGTACGGGGAACCGTCTTCATCTTCAAATACACGGGCGGCCAGTCCAGCATCTCGATTCTGGGAACTGGCGAGTAGCCTTCTCCGGAACAACGCCACGACTATCACAGAACGAAATACCAGGGCCCTTGCGCTTTGAAAATTGGGCGCAGGGGCCTTTCTTTTTTGACACCCGCTTGCCACATACAGCGACGCGGCCTCATAGCTACGTAGTCTCCTGTATCTGCTTTAATAAATAGCTCCATTACTCTTATCTTTCGACGTGCGAGCTCGATCCTGACTTTTCTCTATTTTTTCCAGCACAAGCGGAACCATGCTCGACACCTACATCGCCTGGCAGAAGCAGCACCACGTTCCCCTATTCGAATCAGCTGGTGTCTGGTGGTGGGTTTACAAAGGCATCCTGGTCCCGGCCTCCCTTAAGCCACAGCCCGTTCAAGTCGATCGCTCGGCTGCACGCAGAGTCCTCGCGCAATCCGGCGCTCATCTGGCCCGCTTCTTTAGTAGGACTTCCACCGGGCCCACTGAGTTTTGGTATGTCGAATGCCGCGAGTACGACCTCGAGAAGCTTTCGCCAAAGCTCCGCAAGCACGTCCGCCGCGCACACCGCGACTCATCCGTCCGCCCCATTAGTGCCACTTGGTTCGCCGAGAATGGCTACCACTGCTATTCCGCCGCGTTCTCGCGCCACAAGAATGGCAGACCAGACTCCCAAGAGCTCTTCCAGCAAAAATGCCTCGAGTGTGCCGGCGGGCCTTTTGAGTTTTGGGGCGCGTTTGTCGGCGACGCCCTCGCCGCCTTCGCAAAATGTGTTGTCGGCGATGACTACGTTTCGCTGGTAATGTTCAAATTCGATCCCCAATTCTCTAGCGCCAATGCCACTTACGCGCTTCTGGACACCATCCTGCAAACCTACGTCGCCGAGCAACACAAGCCAGTCAACAACGGGTCTCGTTCCCTCAGCCACGACACCAATATGCAAGAGTTTGTTCTCAAGTTCGGCTTCCGCTGCATCTACACGGATCTCCAGGTCATCTACCGACCGCCGCTCGGTTACCTAATCGGCCTCCTCTATCCTTTCAGCCCGTTCATCAACCGGCTTTCGCTTCCTCGTCCCGCCGCCGCTCTCAAAACGCTCCTGCGCCAAGAACAAATTCGCCGTTCCTGTCTCCAGCTCACGACCTAAGGTTTCAGCCAATCGGTGCCGCGCTCTTCGCCGGTAAGGATGCCGGTTCCAAGGTATCCCCTTACTACGCTCCCTTTTTAGCTAATTCCTACGGCAACCCCGGACACCATCTCCGCATTTCTTCCGATGCACACACCGTCAACGCGCTTGCTAACTATGTATCGCCTCTCCGTATACGGTCTACGATGTGCGCGCCTCCCTCCCGCCGTTCGCATCCCAACACCACCTCGAAGTACGGTTAGGCAAGGCCAACACTTTGTAGCTCTCAGTTCCAAGGAGAACCGTTCATGGCGATCCGCCTCCGCAGCACTCGTGTGTCTCTTTTTCTGAAGTCCGGCACCACCATCCTCGCAGCTTTGCTTCTCTCGCTGTTGCTTGTCCCGGATTCCCGCGCCCAGTCCAGCGGCTCGACTAAGTGGCTGGCCACCTTCGACGGGACCGGAGCCAGCAACGGTGGCAATGGGGCGAGTTTTGATGCTATCGCTGCTGACCCTCAAGGCAACGTCTACGTGACCGGCGGGGCCGCGGTGAGCTTTAACTATTGCCCTCCACCCGTGAGCTGTTCCCAAGCCGTCACCATCAAATACAATTCCAGCGGCAAGGCCCTCTGGAAAGACTGGCTCTCGGCGGAAAATGCATTCGGTAGTCCACTCGGCACGAACGGAGCCGTAGCGCAAGGCATCGCCATCGCTTTGGATTCTTCCGGTAATACCTACGTCCTCTTCAAGTACACTCGCGCCCGCACCGCAGCCACTGGGCCCGATGTATACGTTCCGGAAGTCGTGGTCGCCAAATACAATCCTGCCGGCGGCCGCGATTGGATCGAATTCATTGACAGTAGCCGCCAAATCGGCGTGACGCGCACCCCCGTCGGTATGGCCATCAGTCCGGCCGGAGACGTCTACGTCCTCTACGAGGAGGACACCAGCACCAACACCAGCACCGTTTCGGATACCGTCACAGTCAAATACGACACAGCCGGCCATTTCATCTGGTCTCAAACGATCAAGGATGACACTTCAAATCGCCCGACGGCCATTGCTCTTGATGCCCACGAAAATATTTATGTCGAAGTCGGTACGAACGTAAGCGGTGAAATTGCCAAATTCAACGCCAGTGGGACTCGCGTGGCCACCATCGGGCGCGGCCAGATTGGCGGCGCCGGCAACTCAGGCTTTCCACCCGCCTTTCACGTCGACCCGGATGGTGCCTGCTATTTCACTGGCTTTGCCGCCGCACCTCCTACCCCGACTAGCCCTGGTGCGGACTCGATCGTTGCCAAATTCAACCCCGATGGCTCTCTCGCCTTTGCCTTCGACGTCACCCAACAGGAAGGTATCGGCGGGTTCCAGGCACCGCTCACAGGCCCAAATGGTGGAATTGGACCGATCACCTCGGACTCCGCCGGCAATACTTTCGTCCTCCAGCGTTTTGACAACACCGGCACGCCCCACTTCGACGGCAACGTCATTTCCGTTTTGAAACTCGATCCTTCCGGCAAGGAGGTATTCGCCACCCGCTACAACCAGAATTCTGACGAGTCCGGTCGCGACCGTCCCATCGCGCTGGCCGTCAGTTCATCCGGCGATGTCTACGTTACTGGCAGCAACCAACCGGAGTTCCCGGCAGCCGAGATCGACTTCGTCACATTAAAATATAACAACGCGGGAGTTCTGCAGTGGGTCGAGCAATACACGAACTCAGCCCAAGACGCCGCCCCCGCAGCCATGGCCCTGTCCGGCGAAACTCTCGCCGTTACCGGCACTCAGAGCGGCACCGGCGTTGTCCCAGCCGGCGTCACCATCTCCTACGTGCCGTAGAGTCGCCGCGCCTGTGTAGAACAGGCTTCAGCCTGTGGTTTTGTTCGCCGTATTGTCTGCGTAAGGGTCGCCGTTCGGCTTGAGCCCGTGTAGCACTTCTAGCGACTCACGGCTCCCAGCAACGCGTCCGTCCCTATGGCGTCGTCGTGAAGTAGAACTGCAGATCGCCGTCGGTCCGGTTCGTCGCGCCCCACTGCGTCCAGCCCACCCAACCGCTGCCCGGATTGAACTGTGCATATCCGTCATTAAAGTACGTCGTTGCCGGCGCAAAACCGTACGCGCTTCCCTTGCGGACCGGATACGCCGTGTACGTCGTTCCGCTCGGCGCTTCCAACACCAGGTTGTAACCTTGCGCGGAGAATAGGGTGCGCACCGCCGAAAACGTATACGTCACCCACGTGGGATCAGCCGCCACCGGAATACTCGCCGCGGCGACCGTGCCCTGCTCGATCAGCGTTCCGTCACTCTGCTCCAAACGCACCGTCAGCGCCGCTGTTCCGGAGGTTCGGTTCACGCGCACGCTTACGCTGGTCACTGCAATGTTCGCGCCGCTGTTGTTGGTGAACTGTTCGCGCACCGCCGCGGTCCCGCTGATCGGTTCCGGCGCGCCCACCCACACTTCCATATAGCCTTGGCCAGCCGTGGTTCCGTCGGCGTAATCCACTTGCAGAATCGGCGTGAGCGTTTGCTGCTGCTTCCACGCAAATCCACCAGTCCCCGTCACCATCCGCAGCACGGCAGAGTCGGTGTCGCTCACCGTGGGCTGCACCGGCGTGCTCGGCAAGTCCAGCCACAAACTATCCAGCGACACGAAATTTACCGACGGATTCGCCGAAGGATTGCTGAAGACCACGTGATACAACTGCCCCTGCGTCACCGCCGCCGGACTCGCAAACGTGACCGTCGGAAAATATCCGTACTCGCCGCTGTCTGGCCCCGTCAATCCGGCTTGCGGATTTGCAATCGTGTACGTCGCCAGCACTTTTCCCGAAGGATTGTGCGCTGCGCTGCCGTCATCGCTTTCGAGATCCACTTTCACTTCCCCGCCGTTGCCGCCCGAATAGCCCGGCTTGTTCACAATCAGATAGAAGTGCACCGCCTGAATGCTTCCGGTTTGCGCCGCGCGAAAGCGATAGGCGGCAAGATAATTGTCGCCGCCGATCTGCACCAATTCCTGATTACTCAGAGCATCGCCGGCAATTCCCGATCCGTAATACGGCGGCGAACTCGACCCGGAGCCGCCGCCACCCGTCCCTCCGCCGGTACCGCCGCCGGATGGAGCACTGACCGATAGGCTCAAACTTTTCGTCGCTGTCTGCGGCGTAGACTCCGAGTCCTGAACTTGCGCGGTAAAGGAAAAACTTCCGCTTTGCGTTGCCGTTCCCGAAAGCAGGCCGCTAGTTACATTAAGAGTAATTCCGGACGGCAGCTGGCCCTCAGCGATAGACCAGTGCAACGTTCCCGATCCACCGGTCGCGGTGAGTTGATCGCTGTACACGGAATTTTCTACCGCGCTTGGCACGCTGGTTGAAGTGATCTGCAACTGCGGCACGGAAGGCGGAGCGACAGACAGGCTGAGACTCTTCGTTGCAGTTTGCGGCGTCGCCTCCGAATCCTGAACCTTCGTCGCAAAGGAAAAGGTGCCACTTTGGGTCGGGGTCCCGGAAAGCAGGCCGGAAGTCGGGTTCAAGCTGACGCCCGAGGGCAATTGGCCCGACGCGAGCGACCAAGTGAGCGATCCGGAGCCGCCCGTAGCGGCGAGTTGCGCGGTGTAACTCGAACTTTCCAAAGCACTTGGAAGACTTGGAGTGGTGATTTGGAGCGTCGGGACCGCTGCATTCACTTCCAAGCTGAGGGCTGCGTTTGCCGTTTGCGGCGGATCCGACGAGTCCGACAATTTAACCGATAGGTTAAATACGCCGGTGGTGGTCGTGGTGCCTGCAATGGTCCCGGTACCGGTAAGGGCCACGCCGGTGGGCAAATTCCCCGAGCCGATGGACCAACTATACGGAAGGACACCGCCCGAGGCACCCAGAGAAGCCGTATACACCTGGTTGGCAGTGGCGGCAGGTAGAGCCGTGGTAACAATTTGTAACTTAGACATCGGTTGCGGGCTTGTGGATTTGGTGCTGCTCACGACCCCGGCGCATCCAACGAGAAAAGTTCCGGCGAGCAAGCTGGAGGCGACGGAGACCCATTTTGAAACACGACGCTGAGGGGTTCGTTGCCTGCTAACTACTGCGTAAATTTTTCGCATTGCTGCTCGCCTCCTGGGAGCGGAAAGCGAGCCAATGGTCAATCGCGGCGTATATTGCGGCTACTGAACGCAGGAACGGAAAAAGCGCCCTTAGAAACCTGAACTTTTCGAGTTGGTACCCGGCAGCAGGAGCAGGCGGGGAGTACAGGGTTTGCTGTACGGCCTTTCGTTGGAGTGAGGATTCCCTGTAGTTGGCAAGCTAGCTGACTACAGAATTCCTCGTACTGTTTCGACTGTTTGGAAACGCGCTGCGCTAGAAGTGAAAAGCGTCCCTTTGGCCTGACTGCGCCTTCGGCCAACCCTCCCACCGCTCCGGCAGGCGCTCCCACAGCTGGTCGGTGCGGATACAAAACTCCGAGTATTTCCTCCCACGCCTGATCAGCGGATGCTAACTGTCTTTCTCTTTTTTTGGATTGTTCAGCGGGGCGGAGTCGCGATGCGTTATTTTTGCTTAACTTGCGATTATGACGGGACGGTCGCGTTGCGCCCAGCACACTCGAAGTTCGCGGGCGTCGACGACGCCACCTGGAGCTATCACCTCGGCAAGGCTGATTATTCCCGGTGGATTCGCGATGCCATCAAGGATGCGGCGGTGGCTGACGAGATTGCTTTGATTGAGAAGAACGATCGTCTGAGTCCGGCGCAAAGCCGGGAACGTATTCTTTCCGCGCTTCACGAACATTACATGACTCCGGCATAGCCGGTCGGCCCCTCCCGGAGAATTGTAGGTCTCATTTCGAAGGGCGGAGAGGAGGTGGGCATCGACGAACGGTAACACGTCCTCGTCGGCGTACGTCAATAGCCGATTGCGCTAGGCTTACTACACTCATTTCTAGAATGCTCTACAGAGTTCCGGCGATGCCCGACGCAGCCTGGCGTTATCACACTGGATTATGGATTTGAGATTTCTGGGTCTAGAGGTGTTTCGTGGCCGAAACTGCTGCCGATATTCTTGTCGATCGACTGATTGAGTGGGGCGTAACCAATCTATTTGGACTTCCCGGCGATGGCATCAATGGAATTATGGAGGCGCTGCGAAAGCGGCAGGACAAGATCCGGTTTATCCATGTGCGGCACGAAGAGGCGGCGGCATTTATGGCTTGCGCCTACGCGAAATACACGGGACAACTCGGTGCTTGTTTGGCGACTTCCGGTCCCGGCGGCATCCATCTTTTGAATGGACTCTATGACGCGAAACTGGATGGGCAGCCAGTCCTCGCCATAACCGGCCATGCGTTTCACGACTTGATTGACACGCATACGCAGCAGGACGTTGACCTCGATCGGCTTTTTGAGGACGTCAGCGTGTACAACACGCGGGTGATGGGCAGCGCGCACGTGCGCAACGTGACCGACCTAGCTTGCCGCACAGCGCTGAACTATCGCGGCGTCGCGCATCTCAATATTCCGAGTGACATTCAGGATCAGACTTCTGACGAACGTTCGAAGCGCAACGTTCCGAATCACACGGCCAGCACTCCCGCGCGGAGCGGCCGCTTGCCTTCCGAGGCGGACCTCTCGCGCGCGGCGCAGATTCTCAATCGTGGCAAACGTATCGCCCTGCTGGTGGGCCAAGGGGCTTTGGAGGCGCGGAACGAGGTGATTGCGGTCGCGGAAAAGTTGGGTGCGCCGATCATCAAGGCGTTACTCGGCAAAGCGGTGGTTCCCGACGATTGTCCTTATACGACTGGCGGCGTTGGACTGCTCGGAACGAAGGGATCGCAGGAGGCGCTGGAAGACTGCGACACGCTGCTGATTGTCGGGTCGTCGTTCCCTTACATCGAGTTCTATCCAGAGCCGGGAAAAGCGCGGGCGATTCAAATTGATATCGACCCATCGCGCATCGGGTTGCGCTATCCCGTCGAGGTCGGGATCGTTGCCGATTCGCGGAAGGCGCTGGAGGCGCTGCTTCCGCTGTTGCAACAAAACAAGAATCGGGATTTCTTGAAAAAAGCGCAAAAAGAAGCGAAGAAATGGGAAGAACTGATGCATAAGCAGTCTTCCCGCGAAGATAAACCGATGAAGCCGCAAGTTGTGGCCTGGGAGTTGGGGCAGCGATTGGATGACGACGCGATCATTTCGTGCGATTCGGGAACGATCGCTACTTGGTTCGCGCGGCATATCCCGGTGAAACGGCGGCAGAAGCACTCTTTATCCGGCACACTGGCGACGATGGCCAACGGCTTGCCTTACACGATTGCCGCGCAGATCGCGTATCCCGATCGGCAGTGCGTGGGCTTTGTGGGCGATGGCGGCTTCACGATGTTGATGGGCGAATTTGCTACGGCGGTGAAATACAAATTGCCGATAAAGATCGTGGTGGTAAAGAACAACACGCTGGGTCAGATTAAATGGGAGCAGATGGTATTTCTGGGGAATCCCGAATATGCGTGCGATTTGAATCCGATCGATTTTGTGGCGTTTGCGCAAGCTTGCGGCGGCTCTGGAATTCGGATTGAAGATCCGAAAGAATGCGGGCGACTGGTGGAGAAAGCGCTGCGTACCAAGGGCCCGGTGTTGATCGAAGCAGTGGTAGATCCGCATGAGCCGCCGATGCCACCGAAAGTAACCGTCGACCAAGCCGAAAAGCTGGCAGAAGCGTTGGCGCGCGGTACGCCGAACCGTAAGGAGATCGTGTTGACGATTGCTTCGGACAAAGTGCGGGAAATGGTTTAGGCTTTTCGCTTCAGGTCGCCAGCGTAACTTTCTGGACGATTTTTCAGGCTCCGATTACGGAGCGGCTCGTGGTTCACAATGTCTTCACCGAAACTGGTAAACATCGAATCGCAACGGAGCGGCCGCGAAGCCGGCGCGCAGTCACTGTTTACGCGGGCGGCAGAACTTGAAGCACACCTTCGCAAGCACCTAACCGGCGAGGTTCGATTTGATTCGGCGAGCCGCGCGATCTATGCGACGGATGCTTCGAACTACCGCCAAGTGCCGATCGGCGTGGTCATTCCGAAGACGCAGGAGGATGTGGTCGAGGCGGTTCGCGCCTGCCACGAATTTGGTGCGCCGCTGCTTTCCCGCGCGGGCGGCACCAGCCTCGCGGGGCAATGCTGCAATACGGCAGTCGTGATCGACTGGTCGAAATATCTCAATCGGGTTCTTGAGCTGAATATTGAGGAGCGCTTTGCGCGAGTGGAACCCGGAACGATCTGCGACACGTTGGTTCACGCGGCCAAGCCTTACGACCTGACCTATGCACCCGATCCGGCAACACACGATCATTGTTGCTTCGGCGGTATGCTGGGCAACAATTCGTGCGGCGCGCACGCACAGATGAACGGCGCCGCGTCGAACAATGTCGAGTCCCTCGACGTATTGCTCTACGACGGCACGCGCATGAACATAGGCTGGCTCAGAGAAGAGGAATGGCAGGCGCGTTCGCGTCAACCAGGCCGCGAAGGCGAGATTTATCGCCAGCTACGACAGCTCCGCGAAAAATATCAGTCTCTGATTGAAGCGCGTTATCCGACAATTCCTCGGCGCATCTCGGGCTACAACCTCGACCAACTCATTCCCAATCAACAGGGTGTGGTAAACATCGCGCGAAGCCTCGTTGGGAGCGAAGGCACGCTCGTCACGATTCTCGAAGCCAAAGTCACGCTCATTTACAATCAGCCGGAGCGCGTGATTCTCGTGCTCGGCTATCCTGACGTGTATCAAGCCGCAGACCATTTGCTGGAGATTCTGGAGTTCAAGCCCATCGCGCTCGAAGGGATTGATTTCCGCCTCTACGAAAACATCAAAAAGAAAGGCGGCCTCCACGCCAAGCATCTCGACTTACTTCCCGAGGGTCGCGGCTGGCTGATCGTGCAGTTCGGAGCCGCCGCACAAGAGGAGTCGAAGGAAACTGCGGAACGCCTCTGCGACAAATTACGCAAACAACCGAATCCGCCGAGCATGAGTTTGCTGGTGGACAAGACCAAACAGCAAAATCTCTGGGACATTCGCGAAGCTGGACTGGGCGCGACGGCATTCGTCCCCGGCCAGCCCGACACCTGGCCCGGCTGGGAAGATTCCGCGGTCGCTCCCGAGAAAGTCGGCGGCTACCTTCGCGATCTTCGCGAACTCTTTGAGAAACACGGCTATCAGCCCGCTCTTTATGGCCACTTCGGGCAAGGGTGTATTCACTGCCGTGTAGATTTTGATTTGTACAGCGAAGGCGGCCTGCGCAATTTCCGAGCCTTCATGGAAGAAGCGACGGATCTAGTGACGCGCTACGGCGGTTCCCTTTCGGGCGAGCATGGCGATGGGCAAGCACGCGCGGAATTTCTGGGGAAGATGTTTGGGCCGGAACTGCTGCAAGCATTCCGAGAATTCAAGTCCATCTGGGATCCGGACTGGAAAATGAATCCGGGAAAAGTCGTCGATCCCTACCGGATCGATGAGAATTTGCGCCTTGGACCATCTTACGATCCGGCGCAGCCGAAGACGCATTTCCAGTTCCCTGCCGATAACGGCAGCTTTGCGCACGCGACGCTGCGCTGCGTTGGAGTTGGCAAATGCCGGCGGCTAGATGGCAAAGGCGAGCAAGCCACGATGTGCCCCAGCTTCATGGTGACGCGCGAAGAGAAAGACACGACGCGCGGCCGCGCTCATGCGCTGTTCGAAATGCTCCGCGGCGAAGTGATCGAAGATGGCTGGCGCGACGAGGGCGTTAAGGATGCGCTCGATCTGTGTCTGGCCTGCAAAGGTTGCAAGGGCGACTGCCCGGTCAACGTGGACATGGCTACGTACAAGGCCGAATTTCTGTCGCACTACTGGGAAGGGCGGTTACGGCCGCGGCATGCGTATGCTTTCGGCTGGATCGACAAATGGGCGCAACTTGCTTCCGTGGCTCCGGGATTTTTCAATTTGTTTACGCAGCTTCCGGTCGCGCGCGAGATTGCGAAAGCGGCTGCTGGCGTTCCGCAGCAGCGGACGATTCCGGCGTTCGCTCCGCGGACATTCAAAGAGTGGTTCCGGAAGAACAAGGCCACGCCGAATGGTGGGACGCGCGTAATTCTTTGGCCGGACACGTTCAACAATTACTTCTTCCCGGAGACAGCGATTGCCGCCACGCAGGTTTTGCAGAGCGCCGGGTGCGAAGTTCTTGTGCCCGAACCGCACTTCTGCTGTGGCCGCCCGCTTTATGACTACGGCTTCCTGGACATGGCCAAGGACTATTTGCAGCGGATTCTGGATGGGCTCGGTCCGGAAATCGATCGCGGCACTTCCATGGTGGTTCTGGAACCCAGCTGTTGCGCCGTGTTTCGCGATGAACTCAACGGCCTGTTCCCCAAGTCATCTCGCGCTCACAAGTTGCAGGAACAAACGTTCACTCTGTCGGAATTTTTGCAAAAGCAGGATGGCTTTCAGGCGCCTACCTTTCGAAGGAAGGCTATCGTGCATGGTCATTGCCACCACAAAGCCATCATGCGGACAGAACACGAAGAGCAGCTGTACCGCGACATGCATCTCGACTGGAAAATGCTCGATTCGGGTTGCTGCGGCATGGCAGGTTCTTTTGGCTTTGAAGAAGACAAATACGGGGTCTCGGTGGCTATTGGAGAACGCGTTCTTCTGCCGGCGGTTCGCCATGCCGAGTCTTCGACATTGCTCATTGCGGACGGCTTTAGTTGCCGCGAACAAATCGCGCAGCTCACAGACCGAGAAGCCTTGCACACAGCGGAAGTGCTCGCGATGGCGATGCACAATCCGGAGACCGTCGAGTCCGAGCTCCCGGAAAAGGAAATTGTGAGCCGGCGCAAAAGCGCGACGAAGAAATCCATGCTGCAGGCGGCGGGCATCGCTGCGGCGGCTGCGGTAGTCGGTCTCGGGGTGCTGGCGTTGGCACGAAGAAAGGGAAAGTGATGTCGCTTGCTCGGCAGGGCTGCGCTTGCCAGGAGGAGTGATGAAGCCAATTGGAAAATGCCGGTGGGCGATCGCCGAAGGCTACATTCCAGCCTGGAGCCACGGCCCGGCGCCACAAATGACCAGCCACGAAGCGGCTTGTATTTTGAATGCGGGAGACCGGGAAGCTCACGTCCGTATCACGGTCTTCTTTTCGGACCGGCCTACGGTGGGGCCCTACGAATTCACGATTCCGCCGGAGCGAACGAAACACATCCGCTTTAACGATCTGTCTTCTCCGCAGACGATCCCCGAAGATACGGATTTTTCGAGTGTGATCGAATCGGACGTGCCGGTCGTCGTCCAGCACACGCGGCTCGACTCGCGGCAAGATGCCAACGCCTTGCTGAGCACGATCGCCTATCCCGGTTCTGAATAAGAAACGCATCCAATCTGTGGCTTGTCAGAGGTAGCCTCTGGCCGCTTCTGGATCACCGCCGGAGCCGACGACGGATGAGCAGCGCACCGAAACTCACTTCTGCACGCATTGACGCTATTTCTGTTTTGGCCTGCACGATTCCGACCGACGCTCCGGAGTCGGATGGAACCATCGAATGGGACAAGACAACTATCGTTATCGTGGAAGTGAAGTCCGGTGGAACAGTGGGCGTGGGCTACAGCTATGCGGACAGCAGCGCGGCGAGGCTGATTGATACGCTGCTTCGCCACGTGATCCATGGACGCGACGCTCTGGATATTCCGGGCTGCTGGCTGGCGATGGTGCAGTCGGTGCGCAACCTCGGACGCCCTGGTATTGCTTCTACAGCTATTTCGGCCGTGGACATCGCACTTTGGGATTTAAAAGCGAAATTACTCCAGCTTCCGTTAGTCAAACTGCTCGGCGCGGTACGCGAAGCAATTCCGGTGTATGGCAGCGGTGGCTTCACGTCCTATTCGAAGGAGCGGCTGCAGCGGCAGCTTTCCGGTTGGGTGGGCTCCGGGATCAGTATGGTCAAAATGAAAATTGGGCGCCACCCCGAAGACGATGTTCGGAGAGTGCGGGATGCACGCGAAGCGATTGGCCCTGAACCTCGCTTGTTCGTGGACGCCAACGGGGCGTACAGCCATAAGGAAGCGCTGCAATTTGCTGCACAGTTTCAGGAGGCAAACGTCACCTGGTTTGAAGAACCGGTGTCGTCCGACGATCTCGAAGGGCTGCGACTGCTTCGCGACCACGCGCCGGCCGGAATGGAAATCGCCGCCGGGGAGTATGGCTACGACGCGAACTATTTTCGCTGCATGCTGGAAGCCGGCGCCGTGGATGTGCTCCAGGCGGACGCGACGCGGTGCGGTGGCGTCACTGGCTTTCTGCAAGCAACCACGTTGAGCGCTGCTCGCTCGATGCAAATCTCTGCACATACCGCGCCGTCGGTTCACATGCACCTGTGCTGCGCAGCGCCGAACGCGGTGCACGTCGAATACTTTCACGATCACGTGCGCATCGAAAATATGCTCTTCGATGGCGTCCAACAACCGCTAAGTGGCTCATTGGCGCCAGACCTCACGCGCTATGGCCTGGGGTTGGAACTCCGAGGTTCGGAGGTGGCTCGTTTCACTTCGTAGTAGCCCGCGCGAACGTCGAACAACTAACGCGGAGTGGGCAGGGCGGGTGGTGCTTGCCGGCGAAAGATAGCGGGAACGAATTCCAGTGCCGAGGCTTCACTGACCGCGAGCTGGATTTGGAACTGCATGACTTCGGGCGAGATGGGATTCTGGTATTCACCGAGGCATTCGCGCAGCACGGTTTCGAGCGGGACCGAACTGGTGCGGACCTGACGATAGACCTTCATGACCAGCGCTTCAGCCGCGCCGGGAGTAAGCAGCGAAGGAATGGACGATTCGAGCGAAGTGAAAGTTTCGTCACGGATGGGCAGGTTGCGTTTGGCGCCCAGCATTTTCAGGAGGTCGAAACCTTCGCGAGGAGTGGTGGTGGGGAAAAGAGGAATCTTGACGTCCACGCGACCGGGGCGCTTGAGATCCACTTCGATCAAATCGGGACGGCTGGAGGCAAGTACCCAAATGACTTTGCCACGGTTGGCGCTGCTGCCCATTTCTTCGGCAAGCATCGAGTAGATGCGGCCGCCCACGCCGGAATCGCCGGTGTTGGCATCACGCCGCCCGAGGGACTGGTCGGCTTCGTCGATGAAGACGTAGCAGCGGCCCAGCGCGTGGATTAAACGGAAGATTTTTTCCAGATTCCCTTCGCTGCTGCCGACCCACTTATCGCGAAAGTTCTTCATTTTGACGATAGGGACGTTGGCTTCGCCGGCGAGGCATTCGACGAGAAATGTTTTGCCGGTGCCGACGGGGCCGCAGAGGAGATAGCCCTTGGGCAAAGCACCCGTGTCGTTCTTTTTCCAGAGGTCGATGTCCTGACGAAACCACGCTTTAATCTTTTCGAGACCATAAAGATCATTCAAGGTCCGAGGAGTTTCGACAAATTCGATCAGGCCGCTGGTGTCTTTTTCCACTAACTCCTTCTTTAATTTCGTAAGGTCGGCAGCACCCAAGGGCTCTTTGCGATGTTCCTTCGTTTTGATGACGCTCTCCACGGCGCCGAGCGTGGTGCCAGCCAACTGTTCGGCGAGCGCGGGCAGGTCCGCAGACATAGCACTGAGCGAAACCGGAAATGAGGGCGCGATAACGCGGAAGCCGTCGGAAAGTTCTCCGGCGGAAGGCAAATCGATACGCGCGCGAGCGACGCGCGGATTGTTCACGATGAGCGGATGCAGATCGTTGAGGTTTTCGGTAAGAAGAAACGTGGCAAGGGCATGGCCGGCAAGCAGGGTTTCGTTAGACCAGTCGCGGATCAGCGAAGCGAGGGCGTTGAGGTCGTAGTCGAGGCCACCTTGCAACGCCGGAACGAGCAGGTCGGCATTCTTAATGATGCAACCGACCTGCACCGCAGGCTGATTGAGGCGAGTGAGGTTGGCGCAATAGCGGAAATAGCGAGTCAGCGTTTCGACGGCAGGCCGCGGCGCCTTCCAATCTTTCTGGCTTTCCTGAAAGTACGGCCATTTGGAGAAGACTTCCGCACCCTTCTCGATGCGAATGCCATTGCCAAGGTCGTAGCTGAGAACGACGTCGAAGCGTGAGAGCAAACCACCGAGCAAGAAATCCGGCAACGCGCCAAGACGTGGCGTCGCGCCAGGAAGAACCATGCGGTCGTTGATGTTGCCGTAGATCACGAATTGGCTGGCGGCGTTGCTTTCGTAAAGATCGGCAACGGTGCGCGCCCAAGCGGGCAAAGCGACCGGGGCTTGTGGCGCCGCGGTTCCTGCGGAAGGGGAGGCCGGGAGAGGTGCACTCATTTCAGTGCTGCTCCTGCGCAGCCGCCTTGGTCATGCTGCGAGCCTTGGGATAGTCGCGGTCGAGATCGGCGACGGCGGATTCCGCTTCGCCAAACATGCCGCCGCTGACGAGGTCGCTGGCAAGTTCGATGTCGGTGGAGATGGTCTGTGGTTTACCTTGCATCGCGGCGTTGTCCAGGATCAGATCCACCTGGGATTCAACGCGCAGCAGATCGCTCTCGACTTCCTGAAGCGATTCTTCGCGCCGATGGATGTTTGTCAGGCGGCGCTTCAAGATGTCCAGTGTCGAAGCTTTGGACTGGCGGAGAGCCGAGGATTCCTTGTTGTTCTGTAATTCGCTTTCCAAAGAGGTGACCTTCTTTTCGAGGCTTTCCGGAGTGTCTTCCGTGCCTGCGGTGAGCAGGTGATAGCGCGCAATCAACAGTTTGAGGTAAACCCACTTCAGGTTTTCGAGCGCGTCGCGATTGGTATCGATGATGAAGTCTTCAGCCTGCGCGTTGCGATAGACCTCAAGAACTTTGTCGCAGCGACGTTCCAGATTGGCGAGGCGGGATTGATAATCCTGCGGCAAAAGGCGGACGAGCGAGGCGCGCTTACTCTGGGCGTCACCCGTCACAACTTCTTTATCTTCGGCGTCGACCGTTTTCTGAAAACGCTTGTTGAAGGCAAGCGAAGGAATGATGGCCGCTTCCGCCGCCAAGCCCAGAAACCAGAAACCGGGATGGCCAAAGCCTAAGATGAAAAAGCCGGCCGCCGCCAAAGCATTGACTGGCAACCGGCCGAGTCCCGTCACCGGCACTCCCACGAAGAAAGCAGCCTTCAGATAACGCCACACGATTCTTTTATTCTACCGTAGCGTCAGTTCTTTTCCGTCTGGGGTCCCATACTCTTAACCGGCGCTTCCGGCGCGGGAGTGCTCGTGCCGCTGGCGGCGGTGGGTTCGAGGGCAATGCCCTCCTTGGCGGCGAAATCGGCCAGGGCCTGATCGGCGAGCGCGTTCTGTTCGGCTTCCTTCAACTGCACACCGGACAGGTCCATCGAATCGCGAGCGACGCGGGCACGACCGGCGGCTTTGGTGCGCTCTTCTTCGACCATATTTTGCAGACGATCGAGCGTGTCGCCGGAGCCGCCAATATTCGTGATCATGCCGGAGGCCATCTCGGTAAGTTCGGCCATGGCTTTCTTCATCTTGAGATCGCTGATGCTGGATCTGAGAGCCTCGATCTTGGCACGAGCGCTGCTGACGGCTACGTCGCGGGCGCGGAGCAAATCTTTGTAGGTAGTTTCCGCTTGCTGAAGCTGGGTGCGATTCTCTTCGAGTTCCCGCGAAACGGTTTGCAAGCGCAGCGCATACTGGCCGGCAGCGGTGCGATTCCCTGCCCGGAGGTTTGCCGCAGTTTTGGCTTTCAGATCGCGTTCTTCCGCTTCGAGCTTCTTGACCTGGCTCATCAGGCGTTCGCACAGGCCGGCATGCGAAGCGAGGCCCTGATTGTACTGGGCAATTTGCTTGCGCAAATTTTCGGTTTCGACTTCCAGCAACGCTTCCGGATTTCGCTTCTCGATGCCGGAGATGAACAGGCTGAAGAATCCTCGAATGAGATTGCCTAGCCTTTCAAACATGCGCTAACCGCTCCTTTCGCCGTCTCTTTCGCCGTCCAAGCCGTCTATTCACTGCGAGAGCTCCGAAACTGGATCAGTAGGCACAGGCAGGAGTGTCTGTGCTCCTACCGATTCGCCTGCGTGCGCTGCCAACTCTGCAGCAAGTTATTCACGACCTCCGCGCGCGGCGGCTCGCAAATCTTGGCGAGGTCCACCTTGATACCGTAGTCAGCATACTTCACGAAGGGGCTGTCTGGAAATTTAACCGCAACGTTGGGATTGGCGGGGCGGAAGCCGTGGCTCAGCGACTCCTTCTGAATGGCATCGCTCAAGAGAAAATCCAGGAAAGTCTGGGCAGCTTTGCGCTGATCGGACGAGCTCCAGCTGGCATCAATAATGTAGTAGGGATTTTCGTTCCAGGCGTTGTATTCGGGATAGACCACGCGAAGGTGTCCCCAACGGCCTTCGGCATTTTTTAGGTAGTCGATGACGACGCTTTCGTAGACGAAAAGTGCGTCGTAGGACGACGGCCCCTTCAGCACCATTTCTTTCATCATGTTGCCGGTGCTATTCGAGAGGCCGCTGACGCCGCGTTCGAAAGACTGCAGCCAGTTCTGAAAGCCCACATCCAGCACATCCTTGAGATCCAAGTCGCGCGTCTTCTTCTGGTAGGAGTACGCGGCGAGAACGATGGTCATTAGGCCCGAATTCGATTCGTTGGGATGCGTGTGGCCAAACTTGAAGAGGCCCCACTCGGGTTTCTGGGCGATGGCATCCCAGCCGCCTTTTTCCTGCAGAGCCTGACCGACGGTGGCGAAAGAGACCGTTTTGTATTTCTGAACGAAGGCCTGATAACGCTCGTCCCACATGACAAAGACCATTGGCGAGAGCGCGATGGGCTCTTCCTTAAGGATGGGGTTCTGTCCGTTGTAGCGAACCTGCCATTCCTGAACAAAGATATCTTTATAAAGCGCGCTGGCGGGAGACCACACCTGAATGCGTTGATCACCATTCAGAAGAGCGTGCGCGCCTTCGAGCGAACCCATCGGGATGAGGTTAACGTGGATGCGCTTGCCATCGCGCGTTTGACCAAATTGCTGGACGGCCCACTCGAGCCAACGTTGCTTTTCGGTGCCGTAGGCGATGCCCAGCTCTACCTGGCTGCCGCCACTGAACGTGTCGAGGATCCCCGGCGAACTGGAGCCCTTGCCAGGCGAACTCCACGGCGTTTTATGCGAAAAGAAAAAGTAAGCCCCGGCGACACAAGCGAGAATGAAGAGAATAATGAAGGTCTTGCCGAGGCATGTCAGTTTGGGTTCGTCAGCCATTGCACCTGCCGCTAAACGCGATCGAGAACACGGTCCGCAAACTAGAAGAAAGTCGAAATGTCGCGAAAAACGTCGACGATGTTTTGTGGCGTGCCCGCGTAGAATTTCGCCTGGGTAGCATCGGCGATTTGCTGGAGGATGTCCTTGCGGGCTGCGCGGCCATAGGCAATGGTGAAGACATGGATGGCGCGGTTTTCTCCGTTGTATTTAATACGTTGCATCAGGTCTTCTAATTTCATCTTACTCTCGGTGTCCTCGCCATCGGTGAGGACCACGACAGCCTGAATCTTGGCATCGGGGTTTGGTGCACTGGCCAGGTGCTGGTAGCCGGAATCCACGGCATCATATAGCGCTGTTCCGCCGCCGGCGAAAAGCGAATCGATCTGCGTGAGCAGTTGCGCACGCTCGTTGCCGACGCTGGCGTCCTGCTGCGCCCAGCGCAAATCGCTGCTGAAAGGAAGGAACGAGAAGGAATCGCGATCGTCGAGCAGTTGGACCAGCTGTTTGGCGCCGTCCTTGGCATTGGACATCTTGCCTTCTTCGCGCATGCTTCCGGAAGTATCCAGGGTAAGGACTACGTTGGAGTGCTTCTTCTGCACTTTCCAGACTTGGAGAATGGCATTGATGACTTCGGCAGAAGGAACTTGCAGTGTGGTTTTCGGTTCTTTCGGGTCGATGCCGTGAGCGTCATCGAGAGGCGCGGCGAGCGGAACGTCTACCGCGGCGGGACGAAAGCCGTACTGCAACGCCTTTTCCTGCTGCGGACGTGCTAGCAGGTATTGCATGTAGATTTTTGCGGCTTCGCGATGCTCCGGCGTGACCCAATCGCGCTCCACGATGCCGACGGGATGATCACTCCAGAAAGTACCTTCCTTGGGATAAATCGCCACCACCGGAAATGCCAGATTCTGCTCGGCGTAGGATTCCACAACCATGCTCTCGTAGAGCACGGCTGCGGAAAGATACTCCGGGCCGGTGGCGAACATCTTGCGGCCGAAGAAGCCAGTCGAACTGCCGTAATGCACGACGCTTTCTTCTACACCGCCAATGAACTGCTGCGTTTGCGGCTTTTGCAGGTCGGCCACTTGCAAGCCGGATGTCTTTCCGGAGGCCGCATAGGCTTCGGCGATGAGCGAGATGAGACCGCTGTTGCTGTACTCCGGATGGGTGTGGCCGAATTTGAATTTGCCCCATTGCGGCGAACCGTGCGCGGCCCAGCCCTTGGGATCGCGCGCCAACGCCAGGATGTCCGACCAGCCGATCGGCCTTTTGCCCCAACCGAGCGCCTCGGCCATGGGTTTCCACATGGCGATCACGACAGGCGATAACACAAGGTTGTCTGTCGAAGCGATCAAGTCCTTGCCGCTTTTGGCCTGCGACTGTGCATTGCCTAGCTTGATGAAGGCGGCCGAAGCGGGACTGGCGAGATGCGCCTGCAGGCGGCCGGAAAGGATATTGTCAATCAGTTCGCCCGAACCCAAAGGCATAGCGCGAACAAAAATGGCTTTTCCGCTTTGGGTTTTCGCGCCACTGCGATTAAAAGCGCTGGTGGCGTCGGCAATCCATTTCTCCTTTTCGGAGCCGTAAGGAAAGACCAGTTCGACCGCGTTGCGCGGGGCCGCGGTGGGCGTTTCTTGGGAGGAGGGAGACTGGCTCTTGCAGCCGAGAAAAGAAACGACGAGCAGGAACAGTAAAGCCACACCGACGCCTGGCGCAACTCTGCGGCTCCGGAGCTGACGCAGGCGGGCAGTCCCAAAATAAAATTTTGCGCTGCGGGGGAAGATAAGGCCTCTCGGCCCAGGGCAATTTCAGGGCTACCGTGATTGTACCGATTTCCGGCTAAATGCAATACAGAGGTGCGCGCGAAGGCAAGAACGATTGTGAATGCTGTGTGACAACGCGAGGTTCGGGTTTTCGGACTAGACGGGAAGATCGCCTCTATATGGTTAGCGGTCAGCTCGTCGTTTTGACGGTTAGCAAACGAGCGGAACGATTTTGGAAGTACAGATGCGCCAACGTAATCGCGGGAATCAGAATCACCGCAGCTTTCCAGGAAGCGTTGTAACCAGAAGTGGCCAGAGCCGCAAAGATGATCCCGCACATGAAATAGGGAGAGACCAAGCTTTCGCTGCGAACCACAATTTGCCGAAAAGACTGGCCGGAGATGAGGCCAAGTACGACGGCCACGAGCGCCGCGTTCAGCGGGAAGTAGATCGAGCCGGCGAGAAGCAACGTGCCGATAGAGGAATCCCAGGAGTTCTGAGCCAGCAGAAGATGCGAAAGCTGATAGGCGGCCGCGACGCTCAGAACGAGAGTTGCGGCGCTAAAGGCTACTTGCACCAGGCGCGGCCGCTTGGCGCTTCGCCACACACATTGAATGATCGCGGAAACCGCAGCCATTGCGACGACTTCTGAGAACCTGCAGACGTTCACCGCGAGTAGAAGGAAAACGAAATTGGGTGTAACGGTGGACTCGATGCCCGGTATGCGGATCTTAAGGGTGGAAGCCAATGCTGCGAGTCCGAGGAAAATCGCGAATTGCTTGGCGTTCACCGTGGACCAGGAACTGGCGGCAAACAGGAGCACCGCCAAGCCGGAGGCGATGACGAGAGCGACGTAGAGTCTGGCGTTGCGAGGTAGCATCTGTGTCGTATCCTCTGTGACGTTCCGACGCTTCCGTTAATTGCCCCAGACTACGGAATTGCCCCAAACGACAGAGTTGCCCCAAACCACGGAGTTACCCCAAACCACAGAGTTACCCCAGACGACCGAATTGCCCCAAACGACAGAGTTCCCGAGGACGACGGAGTTGCCCCAGACGACGGAGTTACCCCAAACCACAGAGTTACCCCAGACGGTTCCGGGAGCAGCAGAAATCGTGATGGCGTTCGAATTGGGATCGAGCGTGACCGTCGGCGACATGGCCGAGCCGAAGGTGGGCGGAGCCAGATCGGTAGAAGCCAAAGCCGCGGACGCGTCCACGGAGCCGGCGCCCACGGAGAAAATGTCCTGCTCGATCGTATAGGTCACGCCAGAGCCCAGGTCGGTCGCCGTGGTGGAAGAGGCGAAGCCTTTCCAAGCCGTCTTCATCAGGCGAGCTTTAACCTGGTCGGGAGTCATCGAGGGATTTTGCTGGACCAACAGAGCGGCGACGCCGCTAACCACGCCGGCGGCCATGCTTGTTCCGCTCAGTTGCTGGTACTGCGACGCACCGTGCATGGGTCCGCAGTGCGTTGCAGTGAAATCGCACGGAAAGACCGCGATACCGGGATGTGCAGTCACGAGCGTGTTAGTCGGAGAGGACTGCAGTGAGATCACCACATTGCCCGGTGCGACGACGTCAGGCTTAACGATGTGGTCCAGGGCGCTCGGACCCTTCGAGCTGTAGCTCGTCATGGTCTGCGCGGTTTGCAAGCCAGAGCCATGCAAGTTGGTCGCGCCGACGGTGATGACATAGGGATCATTGCCGGGCGCGCCGATGGTGGCGTAGCCCTGAGTTCCCGCGTCGTAGTATTCGCCTTCGTTACCCGCCGAGACCACTACCACGATTCCGGCCTGCCACGCGGATTCGACGGCCTGGCAGAGCGGATCGAGCGTGTAGCTCTCCTGAATGCCGCGCGCAAGAGACAGATTCATTACGCGAATGTTGTAGGTATCCTTCAGGGCGATCGCTTGCTGGATGGCCGCGATGACCGAGCTGTCCGTGCCGGCGCCGTTGGGATCGAGAACGCGCAGATCGATAATGTTGGCTTCGGGCGCGATGCCAGGATAAACGTTCTGGTAGGTCTGCAGATTTTCGGAATCGTACCCGTTGCCGGCGATGGTGCCAGCAATGTGCGTTCCGTGGCCGTAGTCGTCATTGGCGTTCGAATAGCCCGGCACAAAGCTCTGGCTATAAACCACGCGCGACGGGCTGGTGTTGCCGTCAGAATTCAGGTCCGGCAAGCTGTTGACGCCGCTGTCCAACACGGCCACTCCGACGCCCTGGCCGTTCCAACCGTTGTTCGCCGCCAAATCAGCATTCACGGCGGTCACCACCGTGTTCATGGTCGAGGCGCTCTTGACCTTGCGATCGGGGGTGATGTAGGCGACGCCGCTGTGAGAGGCAAGCGTGTTCAAGAGCCCGCCCGTGGTGGTGACGACTTGCGCGTGGATCAATGGGAGTTCGGACTTGACGGCAGCTCCATCGGCGGTCAGGTCGGTCGAACCTCCCGTGTTTCTAAATTGAACGATCACATCGATGGGCTTCTGTGGGTCGACGCTGCGTAGGTCAGGAGCGATCTTGGCAGCAGCTACGGCAGCCGGACTTGCATTTGAAGCCTGGGCGGAGCCCTGTCCGGGTTGGTTGTCTTCCTGGGCCGGGTTGGCTGCATTCGACTTCGCGTAGGCCGGAGAATTCGCTTGTGCGGCGAGGGCCGGTTGGGCTGTCCGCGCCGATTGAGTTTGGTGAGAAACCGTCGACGCGGTAAATGGATTCAGGCGCGAAACGAGGGTTTGAGCGCCGGAGAACCAGGAATCTTTGCGCGGAGCGGGCGCAGCGGCACGGTGGGTAGCCGTTGAGAGGACGTGCGGCAGTTGGCCGACGTTGGCGGCCGGGGCGCTTTGGCGGTCCCAAAGCGAGACGCCCGAATATCCAGTAATCGCGACGACAACACCGAGCGCGATCCAGCGTCCCCAAGTGCTGCTCTTGAGGTAACCGGTAGGAGCATTCCGCGAATCGTTCTGCTGGGCGGCGTTCATAGTTATCAGTCTCTCCAGAATGAGCAAACGTCCAAACAGGAACCAGTGACGTACGAGGGTGTCTAAAACTCCATCAGTCTGACGGGCGGGTCTGTGTGCGTCGATGGTACAGGGGCCTAGGGCGGCTAGTACGAAAGCACTGGGCGGTTTTGGGGGAAGGAAGTACCGATTCGGAAGCGCTGTTTTGGCTAGACTTTTGAAAATACAGTGCTTATGAGAGGCGCGGTCAGATGCGCACCTAGGAACAGGTTCCAAGGTGGCCTAGTACGAAAAAGCGTGTCCGGCCTCAGGGTTCCAAATCGGGCCATTTCGATCCCTTCCTTCTTAGCACATCCCTAGGCCCCGCGGGGGAGGCGATTGGTGATGCCCTGGCAGGAATTGCATCTGCGTTCGTGCGGAATCACCGGCTCTTTGAGGGTTAGTCTTGGGGCAAAGACCCCTTCCGTACTATAGGCATCCACTAGGGCATTTCCTACGCTGTCTTTAACTACGCAGAGGTGTGCGAGTGTGCGTGCCGAAACACGCCCACGCTAGGAAGACTTTTGTGAATTCGTCGCTCGACAAATTATCCGGAAGCGCGGAGGCTGGTTCCCAAGCCTCTGCTGCCCGAATCCAGGATAGATTCCGAGAGATCGTCCGGAAGACAAACTGGTACGCTGCCCTCTTCATTTCCCTGCAGTTGGCTGTAGGCCTTCCGCTGTTTCCCTACGCATTGCTCCACTGGCATTCAGAAAGCGCCCTGCGGTTCGGCTGCTTCCTTTTGGTCGCTCTGGCATGCTCCTTATTTAAGGTGCGACTGCCCGGTATCGAAGCAACGATGTCTGCCAACTTTCTGTTTATTTTGGTAGGCATTCTGGACCTGTCTTACGCAGAGACGCTGGTGATGGGTTGCTGCGGCGGACTGGTACAGTCGCTCTGGCAGTCCAAACCACGTCCGCGCTTCATTCAAATCCTGTTCAGTTTCGCTAACCTGGCTATTTCCATTACTGCAGCCCACGCGGTGTTTCATAGCGGCTGGGCGCGCCAGATCGGTTTCCGCTGGCCGCTCCTGCTGGCTGTTGCGTCGACGACTTATTTCGCGACGAATACGATGTCGGTCTCGGGCATCATCGCCATCACGCAGCGGCGGAATCCAATCCAGGTCTGGAAGCAATGCTATCTGTGGTCCTTTCCGTATTATCTGCTGGGTGCGCTGATTGCCGGCGGAGTCAGCGTGATGAACCACGCGCTGGGATGGGAAGTGGCCATTCTGGTCCTGCCCATCGTGTTCTGGATCTACCGATCGTATCGCGCCTACCTAACCCGCCTGGAAGCTGAAAAAAAACACACCGAAGAAATTGCCGATTTGCACCTGCGCACCATTGAAGCGCTTTCTCTGGCTATTGAAGCCAAAGACCACAACACGCACGCGCATTTGCGCCGCGTCCAAACGTACGCGATCGAGTTGGGCAAGGACCTCGGGCTGCGCGAAGACGAACTGAATGCGCTGCGCGCCGCGGCTATGCTGCACGATATCGGCAAGTTGGCGGTGCCCGAGCAGATTCTTTCCAAACCCGGCCGCCTCACTCCCGAAGAATTCGAAAAGATGAAGATTCACCCGGTAGTAGGGGCGGAGATTCTAGACCGTGTGCAGTTCCCTTACCCGGTGGTGCCGATCGTAATGTCACACCACGAAAAGTGGAACGGCACAGGTTATCCCCAAGGGTTGCGGGGCAACGGCATCCCAATCGGTGCGCGCATCCTTTCCGTGGTGGATTGTTTTGACGCGCTTACCTCTGAGCGGCCCTACCGGCGCGCCATGTCCGCCCAGGATGCAATCGCGCACCTAAACAATGAGAGCGGCGCCAGCTACGATCCGCGAGTGGTTCAAGCGATTGAAAAACGGTACATCGAATTGGAACAGGTGGTCAGCAACGCCGGTACAAGCAAGAGCATCTTCGAGAGTGTTTCGCCAATCAATCGTCCGGTGATGCCGTCGGCGGGCTTCGCTGACATGCCAAAGGCCTCGGAAGTGCGCGCGGCAACATTCCTGGCTTCGATCGTTTCGGCTCGCCAGGAAGCGCAACTACTTTTCGAACTGGCGCAAACGCTGGGCAACTCTCTCAGCCTGCGTGAGACACTGTCGGTGGTTGCCGTGCGACTGAAAGAGATGATTCCGCACGATCTGATCGTGTTTTATGTGTGCGAACAAGATCGCCTGATCCCGCGTTATGTTCACGGCGTGGATTATGAGATGTTCCACGCTTTGCAGATCCCCCTGGGCCAGGGTATCGCCGGCTGGGTAGCCCAGCATGAGAAACCCATTATCAACGGGGATCCCGCCGCGGAATTTAAGCACCTCGGAGATCCATCGGTCGCTACTTCGTTGCACTCCACGCTGTCGGTTCCGTTGCAGGGACGTGACGGAGCAACCGGCGTCCTGTCGTTGTATTTGAAGGGCAAGCAAGCCTTTACAAAGGACCACCTGCGCATGCTGTTGGCGGCCAGTTCGAAACTGGGTCTTTCGGTGGAAAACGCGCTGCAATTTGAGAGTGCCAAAGATTCCGCCAGCACCGACTTTCTCACTGGCTTAGCCAACGCTCGCTCGATTTGCGACCATCTGGAAGCCGAACTGGTCCGCGCCGAACGCGCCAAGTCGCCGCTGGCGGTTCTGATGTGTGACCTGAACGGCTTCAAGAGCGTGAACGACAAGTTCGGCCACCTCGTGGGCAACAAACTGCTGCAGGAAATCGCCAAGGCGCTGCAAGGCATTTGCCGCGAATACGATCTCATCGGTCGCCTCGGTGGCGACGAATTTGTGCTGGTTTTGCCGGGGTTTGACTCCGATTCCATTCAATATTTTCTCGACAGGATGCTGACAGCGGTGCAGGAAGCCAGCAGAACGGTGTGCGGTGAAGTTTCTGTTTCGGCCAGCATCGGCGCGGCGTACTTCCCGCAAGACGGGACGACTTCCGAAGCGTTGCTCAGCGAGGCGGACCGCACGATGTACGAAGCAAAAGAGCGCCACTATCGAAGGCGCTACGATGCGCCGGCGCTGCAGGCGGTCGGCCGCAGCATCGACTGAAACCTTACAGATCTCCTGGTGACTATTGCGAACGATGTGGCACTGGACTGTAAAACTCGCACAGAAAGCTCTGCTACTCGCGGTTCTCACCGCGACGGGCGGATTGCTATGCGCAACTATGGTTCGCTTTGCGCCGGGCTTTGGCGTGGATGAACGGGAACTCGACGCCCGTCTTTCGCAAGCCTCCCGCGAGGCTATTCGAAACCAGCACCAACTCGGTGCAGGGCTGCTGTCTTACTATCGGGGTTATCTTTCCGGATTGCTCCACGGAGATTTTGGCAACTCGGCGTTTCTGGAACGACCCGTGAGTGAGTTGCTCAGGGAGCGCGCGCCATTTACGTTGCGATCTGTGGGTTGTGGCCTGCTCGTCGCGTGGCTCCTTGCATCCGGTCTGGCGCTGTTCAGCGTTCGGTTCCCTCACTGGCTTGTCGATTCTAGCGCGACGGCTTTTACCGGCTTGTTAATTGCGCTGCCGACCGCGGTCGTGGCTTTACTCTGCGTCTTTTTGCGCTTGCCCGTTTTTGTCGGCATCGCCCTGATCACGCTGCCTAAATTGTTCCGCTATCAACACAACATTCTGGCGCAAGCGAGCGCGCAGCCGTTTGTCCTAGCCGCGAGTGCGCGCGGCGTGAGTCGGACCCGCATTCTGTTTCGACATATCGTGCCGGTTTCCTGGCATCCGCTGGCGGCACTTCTGGGAGTCTCCGCCAGCATGGCGTTTGGCGCCGCCATCCCGCTCGAAGCGTTCTCCGATTCTCCCGGCGTTGGACAGTTGGCGTGGCAAGCGGCGTTGAATCGTGATCTGCCGCTGCTCACGAGTATCACGCTGCTCGTGACACTCGTCACCGTAGCACTGAATTTCTTCGCCGGCGCAGCCCAGGAGCAGCAAACATGAGCCTGCAGCGGACGGCACGCCTTTTTTGCTTTGGTGCATTGGGAGTTGTTTTTGTTGCGGGACTCTTTGCCGGAACGTTTACCCGCTACTCGTACGCCACGCAATTCCGCGAAGCGCCGAATGCGGCGCCATCTGCTGCGCATTTACTGGGTACGGACGGTCTTGGCCGCGACCTCCTTACGCGCATCGTGTACGGCACGCGAGTTTCGCTAATACTTGCCCCAGCGGCCGCGTTGTTGGCGACAGTAATCGCTGGAATTCTCGGAGGGCTGGCCGGGCTGCGTGGCGGATGGGTTGAGAAAACCATTCTCGCGGCAGCCGATCTTTCGCTGGCGCTGCCATTATTCTTTGTGCTGATCGCGTTACGAGCTCTGCTGCCACTGGATGTCTCACCGACCGTTTCGGTGGTCGCCACCTTCGTGATGCTCGGTCTGCTCGGTTGGCCTGCTTCCCTACGAATGGTGTGGGCAGCGGCGCGACGTCTGCGCGAGTCGGACCACTTCTTGTTCGCGACAGCACTGGGCTACGGGAAGAGCCGTTTGCTGTTCCGCCAGGTCGTTCCCAATTTGCGACCGATCCTGTTTGCCTTGTTCTGGATCTCGATTCCTTTGTTCATTTTAACTGAGGCAACACTCAGCATGTTGGGCCTCGGTGTGATGGAGCCATTGCCTTCCTGGGGCAACCTGCTGCGCGGTTCGGAGGACTTCTCGCTGATGGTCGCGAATCCGTGGCGACTCGTGCCGCTGGCAGTGCTGGTTCTGACGGTCATCTGCTTTCAATACATTCTGCCCAAGATGGGAGAAATCGCTTGAGACGACGCTCCTTCTGTTTGCTGCTGCTTTCCACGCTGTGCTGGTCTTGGCCGGCCAGCATCCATGCGCAGTCTGAGGGAGAGTTGCATTTCTGCCTGCGTGGCGAACCAAAAACCTTCAATCCTCTGCTGGTGGACGACGACGCCTCAGAAAACGTCCGCTATCTCACTGGAGGCGTCCTGATCCGCGTGAATCGTCAGACGCAGGCATTCGAACCGGCCCTGGCTGAGTCCTGGAAGGTCTCTCCGAACGGCCGCTCCATCACGTTTCATCTGCGCAAAGGCCTGGCATTTTCAGATGGGACTCCATTCGGTTCCGAAGACGTGGCTTACACGATGCGCCTGCTGATGGACCCGCAAATCCACTCCGCAACCGCCGACGCATTTCGCTCAGGCGAGGGTACCCTCAGCGTGCAGACTCCTTCGGGCGACACTGTCGTTATCACCTTTCCGGCTCCGATTGGCGGACTAGAGCGGCTGTTCGATCAAGTGGCGATCCTCTCGGCGAAATCTCCGAAGAAGGAAATGGCCACACTCGGACCGTACTTCGTCGCCGAATACAAGGCTGGGTCGTACGTGCTGCTGCGGCGAAATCCCAACTACTGGAAGCGTGACGCACAGGGTAATCATCTGCCCTACATTGAAACGGTGCGGCTGGATATTCAGCGCAATCGGGATATCGAGTTGATGCGGTTTCGCAGAGGCGAACTGCAACTCATAAATCGGTTGGATGCTGAGCAGTTCGACCGTCTGCAAAAGGAAAATGCCGCAGCGGCACGCAATGCGGGAGTTGGGCTGGATTCAGAATTTCTGTGGTTCAATCAGGTACCGACTTCTCCGCTGCCTGACTATAAAAAGAAATGGTTCCAGACGACCGAGTTCCGCCGTGCGCTTTCGCTGGCGATCAATCGCGCCGATCTCGCACGCGTAGTGTTTTTTGGCTACGCGACACCAGCGTACGGGCCGGTGTCGCCTTCGAATCACTTCTGGTTCAACGCTTCCCTGCCCGCGCCCAAGCACGATCCACAAGGCGCTCTGGGCCAACTGACCAAGGCGGGCTTCCGTTTCGAAAACGGCGTGCTGAGCGATTCCAGCGGCCATCACGTGGAGTTTACGGTGATCACCAACTCAGGCAATGCCGTGCGCCAAAAAATGGTCACCATGATTCAGCAGGACCTCGCGCAGATCGGCGTCAACCTGAAGCTGGTTACGCTAGATTTTCCGTCACTGATCGAGCGGATGACGAAGACATTCGACTATGACGCCTGCCTGCTCGGATTGGTGAACACCGATCTAGATCCGAACGGACAAATGACGGTTTGGCTCAGCTCCGGCGAAGATCATCAGTGGAATCCGAACCAAAAAACCCCGGCTACGCCGTGGGAAGCTGAAATTGATCAACTGATGCGCGAACAGGCGTCGTTGACCAACGAAAATGCGCGCAAAGCTAAATTTGATCGCGTACAGCAAATCGTGGCAGAGCAGCAACCTTTCATCTACCTGGTGAACGAGAATGCGCTTTCGGCCGTAGCATCGGGCGTGACCGGAGCGGCTCCCGTAGCGCTGAATCCACAGGCGTTTTGGAACATCGATACGCTGCGCTTAGGCGCGCCGAGCCAACTCGGAGCGAATAAGTGAAGATTGGTGCGCTCACGTCAGATTCAGGAGAACCCTCGCGCACTGCGGAAGGCGCGCTTGCTTCGCCATTGTTGCGTGCCCGGATCTCGGTGGATTATCGCAACAAATCCGGTGTGCTTCAGGACGTCTGCGTATCCATCGATTCCGGCGAAATCGTGGGCCTGGTCGGGCAAAGCGGCTCAGGAAAGAGCACGCTAGCCTTGGCTTTGCTGAACTTGTTGCCGCGCAAAGGCGGCGCGGTGCGCGGCCAAATACTTTTTCAACAAGAGGACCTGCTGCGAAGTTCGGAGAAGCGTCTGCGCCAATTGCGCGGCAAGGAGATGAGCATTGTTCTGCAAAGTCCGCTGACGGCGCTGAATCCGGTGCTGTCGATCGGGGCACAGCTGAGAGAATGCTGGAACGTGCATACTTCCGGAACAGCTGCCGTGCGGGAAGAGGCCATCCGTTCAACTCTGGAAAACGTCAGCTTACCGAGTACGCCAGATTTTCTGAAGCGATGGCCCTCGCAGTTGAGCCTGGGCCAGGGTCAGCGCGTTTGCATTGCGATGGCCATCCTGCACAAACCCGGCCTGCTGATCGCAGACGAAGCCACTAGTGCGCTGGACGCCATCACGCAATCGGAAATTCTGGCGCTATTCGCCCGCCTGAACCGCACATTAGGCACCGCCATCTTGTATATTTCGCACGATCTACTGTCCGTGGCGGCGCTTTGCCATCGGGTCTGCATCTTGCATCAATCGCAAATTGTAGAGTCCGCGCCACCGCAACAGATTTTCCATGCTCCGCAACATCCGTATACGCGACAGCTTATCGCCGCGCTGCCCGCGATTCCCGCGCGCCCCGGTTCGAAAACTAAGACGTTGGATAAGCTTTTGCTAACTCCTTAAGCGCATCCCTGAACGAGAAGCCAACCAGTCGTGCCCGCCGCGCCCTACAAGCACGCAGAACTCAAGCGCGGCGGCGGGCCGGTTCCGCCGAGTATCCCATCCAGATCGCTTTTCCCCCGACAATCGTCGAAATCATCACAGCGAGCAGTGACCCACATCACGGAATACATCCGCTTCGCCGCCCCACACTTGCGCTAACGAGGTCGTGTTATGAACGGTCTACAAGCAGAAGCGCGAGTGATGCTGAAGAATATATTATTCTTAACTGACTTTTCCGAGCCTTCCGAGCTGGCCATCCCCTTCGCCGTAGCGCTGGCACGCGAATACGATGCGAAAGTACACGCATTGCACGTGCTCGTTCCGATCCCGCTCGCTTACGCGTCTCCGGAGACGGTCGGGTCTGCGATCGAAGGCATGGAAGAAGGCGCACAGGCGGAGATGCAAAGGCTGGACTCCCAACTTGCCGGTGTTACGCACGAGACCAGCGTGGTTCGCGACGCCTCCGTGTGGTCCTCGATTGAACGAGCGATCACGGACCGCGACATCAATCTCGTCGTTTTAGGCACGCACGGACGGACCGGCGCTGCAAAGTTATTGCTGGGATCGGTCGCAGAAGATATTTTTCGACGGGCGACGGTTCCCGTGTTGACGATTGGCCCATCCGTACGGACTGGCGCTCATCGCGGGGGACACTTCCACCGGGTGCTCTTTGCCACCGATTTTTCCCGGGAAGCCCAAGGAGCGGCACCCTACGCCATCTCCATCGCCGAAGAGAATCAAGCGAAGCTGCTTTTGCTCCACGTGATGCGCGATCCCGCCGACCGAAAATCGGCGCAATCCAAACCAGAATCGGTCGCCAACATCATGCATGAGTTGTACGAGATTGTTCCGCCGACCGCTGAAAATTGGTGCCGTCCAGAAGCGACGGTACGCTTCGGCGCTCCTGCAGACAAGATCCTCGAAGCAGCTCGAGAGTTGGACGCGGACTTGATCGTGTTGGGCGTCCGCGATCCGGGCAAACGCATTGGTGCAGCCACACACCTGGAACGCGCCACGGCACATAAGGTCGTAGCACGCGCAGCTTGTCCTGTGCTGACCATTCGCGGCTGAGAATCTCAGACAGTCCATTCTGCTCGTTGAGCATTGTGTCGCTCTGTACGTGGTGATGTTCGTCACGAAATATCGTGAGCGCTGTTACTTCGTGTACCCGCAATTCCAGCTACCAATGAGATGTGGAGCGAAACCAGGACTCCCGAAAGGGGGATGAGGATGGCCTACCGAATGACGGTGATTCCAAAGAAGCGTCGTTCCGCGCAACAACCGGGCGAGAGAGCAAGAGCTCCGTACGGTTTGCAG
>Ga0335079_10000234_pt1 | contig 65065 bp, 61 predicted proteins | sample Lox_Sample_33_FD_206719 | JGI IMG/M metagenome (GOLD analysis project Ga0335079, IMG submission 206719) | Soil microbial communities from Loxahatchee National Wildlife Refuge, Florida, United States - Lox_Sample_3.3 | ecosystem: Environmental > Terrestrial > Soil > Wetlands | place: USA...
AAGGGTTCGACCGGTGCCGCAATCAACACCGTAACCGGCGATCCCATCGCATCGGCTCTGCTGGGACAGATCGATAACGGCGCAATTTCGACCACGAACTTCGTTTCGTCTCAGAAGTCCGCGTGGGCGTGGTATGCGCAGGATGACTGGAAAGTCACTTCGAAGCTGACCATCAATCTGGGCTTGCGCTACGAATTGTGGTCGCCGATTGATGAGCGGTTCGCGCGCCAGGCGAACTTCGATCTGCAGAACCTGACGCTCTACATTCCGAAGGGGCCGAATCAGGATTCGCCTCTGCCTCCCAATTTCGCGACGGCCTTTCCGACTATTCAGGTTTCACGAGGCCAGGTTCCGAGCACGCTGGTTCCGTGGGACAAGTGGGATTTCGGCCCGCGCGTCGGGATCGCCTATCAGGTGCTTCCGAAGACGGTCATTCGCGTCGGATTTGGCATGTTCTACGGCGGCGAAGAGAATCAGGGAGGCAGCCCGAACCGCGGCGAGGGTGTGCCGTTCAACGAGACGGTCCAACTCGCGCGAGGCAGCGGCGTCAGCACCTTCATCGGCGTCGCCCAGCCTCAGTGCACCGGCTGCTACTACTTCACCAACGGACTGACCGGCGGATATCCCAGCAACGTGTTCACACTGCCGGCGCCGGTTTCCTTCCGCGGCGTGCAGGATAGCTTCCGCAACCCGCTGGTGCAGAAATGGAACTTCGTCATCCAGCACGAACTGCCAAGCAATATGGCCCTGGAATTGGGTTATGAGGGCAATCACCAGTCCCACCAGGTAGTGCTGTGGAATTCCGATCCGTCTGTGAACATCGGCACTACCAATTCGGCGATCAATGGCGAGACGCAGCGCGTCATCCTGCCACCGGCCAATTGTCCTGCCTGCGCCTCGATCGGCAACGGGCTGTCGATGACGTCATCGTTCGGATACGGCAACTACGCGGCGGCCTCGGCCAAACTGGACAAGCGGTTTTCCCACGGACTCCAGATGCTGGTCTCATACGTCTGGAGCCATGCCTTGGCCAACAGCGGCACCCCGCTGAGCGGGTCGAGCGGGTTAGGCACTCCGGACCCGACTAATTTCGCATCCGAATATTCCAGCGCGTCGTGGGATATCCGGCACAACTTCACCACTGCCTTCACGTACGATATTCCGTTCGGCAAGGGGAAGCCTCTGGGCAACAACATGAACCGGCTTGCGGACACGATGATCGGCAATTGGCACGTCAACGGCATCCTGACTCTGCGGACCGGCGTTCCTTACACGCTCCGGTACAACGGCTGCCAGGGCGTCTGGGGCGCGTGCCGGCCCGATGCGATTCCCGGCATGGATCCGAATGCCGCGCCATCGACGGGACGCGATCCCAGCCAGTGGTTCAACATCAACAACGTGGCTGTTCCGGCCGCTCTTACCGGCGGCAACCTGGGGTTGCAGAGCGAGACCGGTCCTCCCACGCGTACGTTGGACTTCTCCGTGTTCAAGGATTTCCCGATCACGGAGCGTTTCCGGGTTCAGTTCCGCGCGGAGACCTTCAACCTGGCAAACACGCCGGTCTATAACACTCCGGACAATAACCTGCAGGACGCCAGGTCGCTGGGTGGGAACGGCAATTTCGGGAAGATTACCAGTACCTATGCGGGGTCGGAGCGTCACATTCAGTTCTCGCTTCGGCTGCATTTCTGACGGTCGCAGGCTCGATTAGACTGAAGGGGAGAGCCGGAGGGGCTCTTCCCTTTTCTTATGTTCTGGCTGTTTGTGGTTCTCGTTGCCGGGCAGTTTGACACCACATATCACGCCGGTCTTGTGGCGCTGAACGCTAACGACCTGAGCGCAGCGCAATCGCAGTTGGAGGCCGCTGCCAGGCTCGAGCCCCGCGATGCGCGTGTCTGGCTGGCCCTGGCGCAGACCTACCGGAAGCTAAGCCAGCCGGGCGCCGCGCAGGCAGCCGCCAGCAAGGCGGAGATGTTGACCTCCGACGCCGCCATTCTCCACGGGCTGGCGCTGTACTACTCGGAAGCTGGCGATAGCGCGAAGTCGGCGGAATTGCTGCGGACAGCGATTCGGAAAAGCCCCTACACAGAGTCGTATTATTTCGAGTTGGCGCAACTCTACCTCAAACAGCAGGATTTCGCGAATGCGCTCGAGTTGCTGAACTCCGGCCTGAAGAACTTCGACAAAAGCGCCCAGCTCGAGTTGGCGGCCGGCGTTTCGTACTACGGCCTGCGGCGCTTTCCCGAGGCCGCAGACGCTTTTCTCCGCACCATCGATCTCGACCCCGGCGTCGAACAGCCTTACGTGTTTCTCGGCAAGATGCTGGATCAGTCCGAAGACCGGCTGCCCCGCATCACGATGGCCTTCGCCGGATTCGCCAAACGAGCGCCTGACAACTATCTCAGCAGTTTTCTTTACGGCAAGAGTCTCGCGCTGCAGGACCCGGCTCGGGCTGACGCGCTGATCCGCAAATCGCTGGCGCAGAACGGCGCCTTCTGGGAATCGCATTTCGAGTTGGGCGTGCTGCTGGATCAGCGGGGCGACTTCGCGGAGGCAGCGAAGGAGATCCGTCGAAGCATCGAATTGAATCCCGGCGATCCCGTGGCTCACTACCGCATGGCGCGCCTCTACGATCGGCTGGGCAAACCGGATGAAGCGCGTGCGGAGCGCGAGATGCATGCGAAATTGTCGTCCGCCGCCGCTTCCGGCATGGCTGGGATAAAATGAGGCTGCCCATGAACCGCCGCCGGTTTCTCGCCGCCGCCGTACTCAGTGCCGGTAGTCTGCGCGCCGACGATCCCAAGCGCAAGCTCCTGTTACCCAGTGACGAGGCCGACGAGTTCGGCTTTCGCCTCATGTGGTACAGCCCGGTTCCTGCCCTCGATCCCGCAACCTATCAGTTGAAAATTCACGGCCTGATCGAAAAGCCGCAGGCGCTCCCGCTGGCGCAACTCCGTCGCTTTCCACAAGAGACCCAGAACTCGCGCATGAAATGCGTGCAGTGCTGGTCTTCTCGTACCACGTGGGGCGGGTTCCGTTTCGGCCACCTGGTGGAGAATGTGAAGCCGCTGCGCACCGCCAAGGCGGTCCGCATCGAGTGCGCCGACAAGTGGTACGAGTATTTCACCATCGAAGACCTGCTTGCTCCGCGCGTGCTGTTCGCGCTCGACATGGCGGGCAAGCCGCTCGCCGACCGGCACGGCGCGCCGCTGCGTCTGATCGACCCTGCCCGCTATGGCTACAAGTCGGCGAAGCTGATCACCAGCATCGAGTTCGTTGCCGAAGGCAAGGGCAGCATGGCGTGCGACATCGGCCCGTACTACTCGCCGACCGGCGAGATCAAATCGGGCTACGACCATCCGCTCGACCTGGGCGCGAACGTGCGCCGGAAAATCAGCGGCGGAGAGATCACGGAGTATTAGATGCCCGGCCTGACCAAGCGGCGGTTCGTGCAGCTTGCCGGGCTCTCCATCGCCAACCGGATCGTGCCGGGACCGCTTGCCGCCCAAGAGCCGAAACACCGCGCTGCGAACAAGGTGATCATCGTCACCTTCGGCGGCGGCGTACGGTACTCGGAGACTTTCGCCCCCGAGGGTTTGCACAACATTCCCCACCTGGTTGGGCTGCGCGACAAAGGCTACTTCTACCAAAACTGCATCAATTCGGGAGTGCTCTCGCACTTCAACTCCACGGCCAGCATTCTCACGGGCAACTGGCAGCGTGTGGACGATTTCGGTTTCCAGCCGCCCGCCGGCCCGACGTTGTTCGAGTTCTATCGCAAACAATCCGGCGCGGGTTCGCTGGATGCGTGGGCGGTGGCAACCAACAAGAGCTTCGCCTCGATGGGCTGGAGTTCCGACCACGCGTTTGGGCAGCCGTATGGGGCGAACGTGGTGCTGCCCAAACAGCTTTTGCTGGAAGCGGTGCAGGAGGTAGTGAAGCGGGGAACCGAGGGCGGGGTGGCCAATCGCGACGACGTGCTGCGGCGCCTGGAGGGCGTGCTCAGCGAGGGCTACGAAGGGGTCGGCTGGACCATTTTTCAGGCCGGCCGAAAACTCGACAAACAGGTGCGCGAAACGCTGGTGCGCGGCCTGGTCGAGTACATCAACGGGCCCGAAGCTCCGACCTCCGGCGACGAGCTCACGTTCTTCATCACCCGCGAAATCATGCGCGAGTTCGCGCCCCGCCTGATCCTGGTGAACTTCTGGGACATGGACGTGGCCCACTGGGGCTCGTACTCGCTGTACCTGAACGCCATCACCCGCACCGACCGGCTTACCGGAATGCTGTGGGACGAGATTCAGAGCAACCGCCAGTACAAGGACCGGACTACGCTGCTCGTGCTTCCCGAACTTGGCCGCGACGGCGACAAGAATGCCGCCAACGGATTTCTGAATCACCGCAGCGGCGATCCTTCCTGCCGCAACACCTGGCTGCTGGCCTTGGGCGCCGCGGTCTCGCCGGGCCAGACGGACCGGCCGGTTCACCACGTGGATGTGGCCGCCACCGCGGCCGAATTGCTGGGCGTAAAGGCCGCCGGGCTGGCCGGCGTCCCCATGCGGGAGCTGCTGCTGTAATGTCCGCTGCCCCGCCCAAAGTCTCCGACCGCCTGCCTCGCTCCTTCGCGGCGTTTTGCTTCGACCAGATGAAGGATTGGGATTTCCTGTTTCCCGCCGAGCAGAGCTATTTCGAACGCCTGTTCGGCCTGCTGGACCGCACCGGCCCGCAGGAAGTCGAGCGCTTGTTTCAGCCCCTGCGCGAGATCGAAACCCGCATGGGGGTGAACGACAAGACGTGGCCTCCGGGCCAATTCACGCTCGAACAGGTGGATTTCCTCAATCGCAATCCGTATTATGCCGAGTGGCGCGGCGCCGTGTCCAAGGTCTTCGCGCAACTGGATCCGGTTTTGGACGCCGAGGTCGCGCGCAGCGGCCATGCGCGCCTGGTGATTGTGATCGCGCCGTCCCAACTGCCCGCCGATCCCGGCCGCATGTGGACGCGTTTTCGCGGCAGGGGCACGCGAATCCCGCTGGAGGTTCCCGAAAGCGTGGAGGATTTTCTGCCGCTGCTTCTTACCGGGGAACCGCGGAGCAGCCGGGCGCCCACCATCGGCGAACTGTTCGCCGCGGGCAAGAAGGGCGGACCTTACTCGTCCTGGGTAGTCGAAGCGGGCGCGGATGTCGCGCGGTTGGGCGACAGCTCGCCAATGGTCAAGTACAGCTATGCATCGCTGGAGCTGTATCGCAAGCGCCTGATGCGGGAAGTGCAGAGCGTGGTGGAAGCGCACGAGATCCCGGGTCCTCGGCAACTAAGCGCGCGCCTCAAGCAGATGAAGATTCTGGCGTCGGAAGGTGACGTAGCGCACGACCCGATCCTCGCGGAATTTGCACGCGCCATCCTGCTCAGTGGCAATGGTACGCTGCTCATCAACAATACCTTCGTCGAATGGGCCACCGTACAGGCAGTGCGCCGCGCGCGCCCGTCGGTGGCCGTGGTCGGTTTCGGCATCAGGAACAAGGTGAAGCCCTTCAGCAGTCTGCTGATCTACGCCGATCAGGACGCCACCAACCCGATTCCTTCGCAGATGGACACGCTGGGTTCGTACGTGGACCTGGAGATCTTCTACCAGTACATCTGGCAGGAATTCGAAAAATACGCGGAATATCGGACGAATACGGCGTACCTTTTTGTCGGCGACGGAATGGATGAGATGCTCGCCATGGGACCGTCCGATTTCTCTCTGCTGGCCGCGCCGGGGCCTGTAAAGGTCCCGGAAGTGTTTCGCCACTTGAAGGGCTGGCTGAACGTCTGAGCATGAATCGCCGGCAGTTCATCGGAAGTCTGGCAGCCAGCGGCTTCTTGCGCCCGCGACACTGTGCGGGCGCGCCATTTCCCGTACACTTCCGGAAGCCAGCTCCGTACGAGGGGCAAGCCGCGTACATCGAACCAGGCAACGACGAATTCGCGGGCGAGAAAGCCGCGATGGAGATCGTTACACGGCTCCAGAGCTTGACGGAAAGTCGCGCGCTGCCGCTCGCGCAAGACTTCCGCGGCGTATCGCCGCTGCCGCTCCGCTATCGCGCCGTCGCGCCCGATTGCTTCGAAGCCGAGTTCGATGCCGCGCCCGGTGACATCGAAGCAGGCTTGCGCAAGTGGGTGGACTCGCTCGGAATGGTCCGCGATGCGCGGTACTTCGTGCTGTCTGGAGGCGTGGTTCGCTACGAGATCGCGAGTACCCAGGCCGGAGGTTTCGAATACCGCGTCGGCCAGTGGCGCCAGACCTGGAAGGACGGACGCCTCGCGGAGTTTCAGCCAATCCGCGAGACCATGACGAAATCCCGCGGGCCCCTCTTCCGCGACGTCACCGGCGAGATGTTCGGCTCCGACGCCGCATTTCGCGACCAACTCCTGCGCGGCATCCCGTACTGGCGGGCGCGCCTCGATTCCGCATCCGGAATCGATATCTACGGCGGCAACGGAATCGCCGTGGGCGATATCGACGGCGATGCCCTCGACGAAATCTATGTCTGCCAGCCGGGCGGGCTGCCCAACCGCCTCTACCGCGTCCAGGACGGCCGCATGCTCGACATCACGGAACGTGCCGGCGTGGGCCTGTTGGACGATACCGCGTCGGCCCTGTTCCTCGACTTGCGGAATCGGGGGCTTCAGGATCTCGTGGTCCTGCGCGCGGCCGGGCCTGTGCTTTTTCTGAACCAAGGCGACGGAACTTTCGCACTGCGGGCCGATGCATTCCAATTCCGCGCCGCGCCGCAGGGTAGCTTCACGGGTATGTCCGCAGCCGATTACGACCGCGATGGAAAGGTCGACCTCTACCTCTGTACGTACACTTACTTCCAGAGCGAAGATCAGTATCACTACCCGGTTCCTTATCACGATGCGCGCAACGGTCCGCCGAATTTCCTGTTCCGCAATCAGCTTGCAGCCGACGGCTCCGGAACATTCGAGGACGCGACCGATTCGACAGGTCTGAATGAAAACAACAATCGCTTCAGCTTTGCGCCCGCCTGGTGCGATTTCGACGGAGATGGCTGGCCGGACCTTTATGTCGCCAACGATTTCGGGCGTCACAACCTGTATCGGAACAGCGGCGGAAAGTTTCACGATGCCGCGGGACCGGCTGGAGTGGAAGATCTCGGACCCGGCATGAGCGCCGCCTGGTTCGACTACGACGGCGACGGCAACCCTGACCTGTACGTGTCGAATATGTGGAGCGACGCCGGACAGCGCGTGACCAATGACGCGGCGTTCCATCCGGCGGCTGCCAGCGCCGATCTGCGCGAAGCCTATCGCCGCCACACCAAGGGCAACTCGCTCTTCCGCAATCGCGGCGACGGCACGTTCGCCGAAACCGGCGCGGAGCAGGGCGTCGAAATGGGACGCTGGGCCTGGTGCGCCGACGCCCACGATTTCGATAACGACGGCGCTCCCGAGATCTATGTCACCTGCGGCATGCTCACCGGCCCGATTCAAGCCGACCTGATGAGCTTCTTCTGGCGGCAGGTGGTGGCGCGATCGCCTGTCGTGGACGAGCGCTCCGAAGCCTACGAAAACGGGTGGAACGCGATCAACCAATTCATCCGCGAGGACTATAGCTGGAACGGTCGCGAGCCGAATGTCTTCTACGCCCGCCGGGACGGACGCTACTTCGATTTTTCCGGGGTCAGCGGAATTGATTGCGCGCTGGACAGCCGCGCGTTCGCGGCCACGGACCTGGATGGCGACGGCAACCTCGACCTGTTGCTGAAAAGCCGTCTCGGACCGCAGGTGAAGGTCTTCCGGAACCAGTCCGCCGCGGGCCGCAAGGCGATCGCGCTGAAACTGACTGGCACGAAGTCGAATCGCGATGCCGTCGGCGCGCGGGTAGAGGTCGATGGCCGTGTTAAGTTCCTGCAAGCCGGCTCCGGGTATCTCTCGCAGCACACCAAGGTGTTGCACTTCGGCCTGGGAGATGCCGTAATAGCGGGCAGCGTGAAAATCCTGTGGCCCTCGGGAGCCCGTCAGGAGTTTCACAATCTTGCTGCTGGTTTCCGGTACGAGATCACCGAAGGCTCGGACGATGTGCGCAAGCAGCCATTCGCCTCGCCAGCGCTGCCAGGCGCATCGCAGTCGGCCGCGCTCACGGCCGACAACCAGCCGCGCGCCCACGATACGTGGCTGATCGAGCCGGTTCCGTTGCCTGACAAGCGCAAAGGACCCGGCCTGCTCTTCATCGGCCAGGGCGAGAGGCCGAATCTGTCTCGCGACGTGGAAGTCGTGGATCTTTCCCGCGAGCCCGAGGAGGTGGCGGCCGGTTATGCGCTCTTTCGCCGATACCTGCTCGATTGGCGCTCGGCGTTGACACTGCCATTTGTGCTGCTCATCGACGATGCCGGCCGCGCGCATAAACTCTACGCCGCTGTCCCCGATGCCACCGCTCTCGCCGCCGATCTCCAGCGCATGCGCCAGGCCGATCGGCGACGCCTCGCGCTGCCGTTCGCCGGAGACTACGTCGGAACACCGCGGCGGAACTATTTCAAACTCGGCGCGGCTTTCTACTGGGCCGGTTATCCGGAAAAGGCCCTCCCGTACCTGGAAGAAGTTGCGCGGCGCTCTCCGCAGAACGACAAGGCGCTCAACGCCCTCGGCCAGATCCACCTCGATGCCGGCCGTCTTGAGCCGGCCCGCACGTTTCTCGAACGAGCTGTGGCAGCCAATCCGCGCCTGGGCGAAGCGTGGAACAATCTGGGCGGCGTCGAGGCAGCGGCCGGCAATCTGCCGGCGGCCTTCAAAGATTACAGCCATGCAGCGGAATTGCTGCCCAAAGCCGCCTACCCCCTCATCAATGCGGGCCAGGTGAAATCCCGCCTCGACGATTCCGCGGCGGCCGCCGATCTGTTCCGCCGTGCCATGGAAGTCGATCCGAAAGATCCCGAGGCTCCGAATCAACTCGGCTTGCTGGCGGCGCGCGATCGGCTTTACAGCGAGGCGAAAGTATGGTTCCAGCAGGCCATCACGGTGAAACGCGACTATGCTGGCGCCATCAACAACCTCGGAGTATTATATGTGCAAATGGGGCAGGCCAACGATGCTGTCGCGGCCTTCGAATACGGCATCCGCGTGGCTCCGGACGACGAACAAATGTACATGAACCTCGGGAGAATCTATGTCACCCTCGGAGATCGCGCCAGGGCGCGCGAGGTGATGCTGCGCCTGCTCAAACAGAAGCCGGACAGCAAGGCAGCAGCCAACGCGCTTCGCGAACTGGAGACCCGATGATTCGCGCTTCGATTGTCGCGCTGCTGCTGGCGCTGGACCAGCCGACCGCGGCTCTGGTCGATCAGATCGCACTCTCCGGACAGGTGGCGGAAATTGCGACACCGCCCGCCGAGCGTCTCGCGCCGTCGGCCCGGATCGCCCCCGGAGCGCCGCCTCTGCTCGGCTTTCGGCTCATCGAAGGCAAACTGCGCCACCGGTTCGGCGATCTCGACCTGGTAGTGGACGATGCCGGTCATTAGGTTCCTGCCGCTTCTTTTCGCGGCCGCATCTCTGAGCGCGCAAACCACAGCCGAAGCCGTCGACGCCTTTCATCGCGGCCACTACCTTCAGGCCCGGCAGATGCTGGAAAAGATCGTCGACGGTTCGCCGAGAGACACCGTGGCGCGCACATTCCTCGGCTTGAGCCGCGCAGCGACAGGCGCCTGCGACGCCGCCCGGCCTGATCTGCAACAGCAATTCGACAGCAACCCGGAAGGCTCGCTAAGGCGGCTCGCCGGCCTCGCACTGGTGCAGTGCGCCCTTGCGCAGAACCGGATGTCCGAAGCGGAGGCCGTGCTGGAAAAACTTCAGAAGAGCTTCCCGGACGATGCCGATGTCCTGTATGAAACCGCCAAGGTCCACATGAAAGGATGGAACGACGCGGTCTTCCAGATGTACCAGAAGACGCCTGCGTCGTTTCGCGTCAACCAGCTTTCCGGTGAGATTTTCGAGCTTCAGGGCCGGTATCAAGACGCCGCCACGGAGTATCGCAAGGCAATTCAGAAGAACCCGGCGGCCCTCAACCTGCACTACCGCCTGGGACGCGCGCTGCTTCTCCAATCGCACGATTCCGCGAACCTGAAGGAAGCGCGGAAAGAGTTCCAAGCCGAGCTGACGCTCAATCCGAGTGATGCCGTTGCCGAATATCAGATCGGCCAGATCCTCGTCGCGGAGCGAGATCCGGCAGGAGCAGCGGCGCGATTCGAAAAGGCCGTGTCGCTCAACCCGGAATTCGGCGAAGCGCTGGTGGCGCTGGCCAGGACGAAGGCGGACGCGAAAAAGTATACCGAAGCCATCGGCCTGCTGGAGCGGGCAGTCAAGCTGCAGCCCACGAGCGAATCGGCCCACTATGCGCTCATGATGGCTTATCGCAATGCCGGCAGGACCGAGGACGCGCAGCGCGAAAAGGCGGTCTTCGACAAGCTCAGCCGGCCTCCGGAAGGCGAGTTTACGGAGTTCCTCAAGAAACTTGGGGACAAGGCGTCCAAGCAGTGAAACTGTTCGCCGGCGCGTGTGGTCTGCTATTCTTCGCGGGCGCGATCTACGCTCCGCGGTTTGAAAACGTGGCCGCCAAAGCCGGACTGACCAGGCCGTTCCCCAACGGCGGGGACAAGACCAAAAAGTTCATCGTCGAAACCACGGGCAGCGGAGCCGCGTTTTTCGACTACGATAACGACGGCCTTCCCGATATCTTCCTCGTCTCCGGCGAAGGCGGCCTGAGCCGCCTGTATCACAACGAGGGCCAGGGCCGTTTCACCGATGCCACGGCCAAGATGGGGCTGGCTGCCGCCGCCGGATGGGGGCAGGGAGTGTGCGCCGCCGACTACGACAACGACGGATTCACCGACCTGTTCGTCACCTACTGGGGCCAGAATCACCTCTACCGCAACATCGGCGGGCGCCGCTTCGAGGACGTGACCGAACGCGCCGGTCTCAAGCAGGACCGCGTCCGCTACAACACCGGCTGCGCTTTCCTGGATTACGACCGCGACGGCCATGCCGACCTGTTTGTGGCCAACTACCTGAAATTCGACCCCAGGAACACGCCCGAGCCGGGCGAGAATCCCTACTGCTGGTATCGCAACCTCCCGGTGGCCTGTGGTCCGCGCGGCCTGGAGTTCGACCGCAACATTCTCTATCACAACAACGGGGACGGCACCTTTACCGATGTCTCCGCGGCCAGCGGCATCGCCGAGCCCGACCGCAACTATTCGCTGGGGGTGTTGACCGGCGACTTCAACAACGACGGCCTGGTGGACATCTACGTGGCTTGCGACCGCACACCCTCGCTCCTCTATATCAACCGTGCGAACGGCAAATTCAGCGAAGAGGCGGTGCTGCGCGGCGTGGCCTACGACGAAAACGGCAATGCCATGTCGGGCATGGGCGCCTCTGCCGGCGACTACGACGGCGATGGCTGGCTGGATATCTTCCGCAGCAATTTCTCCGACGAACGGGAAACGCTCTATCGCAATCGCGGACGCGGCGACTTCGACGATGCCACCGCGCTCGCGGGCCTTGCGCGCAACACGCGCTATGTCGGCTGGGGCTGCGGCTTTTTCGATTTCGACAACGACGGGTGGAAGGATCTTCTGCTGGTGAATGGCCACGTCTTCCCGGAGGTCGAACGGCTGGGGATCGATATTCATTTCCGGGATCGCGCCATCCTCTACCGGAATCTGGGCGGCGGAAAGTTCGCCGACATCTCGGAAACAGCCGGCCCGGGTCTGGCCGAGCGCCACTCGGCCCGGGGCGCGGCTTTTGCCGACTACGACAACGATGGCCTGGTCGAGGTGCTGATCAACAATCAGAACGAAGTACCGTCGCTTCTGAAGCAAGTCACCCGCCCGCCGAACCACTGGGTATTGCTGAAGCTGACCGGCACGCGGTCGAATCGCAGTGCGCTGGGCGCCAGGGTACGGCTGACCGCCGGAGATCGCACGCAGGTGGACGAAGTGCGCAGCGGCGGCAGCTACCTCTCGCAAAGCGATCTCCGCCTGCACTTCGGGCTGGGCGCCTCCACGCAGGTGGATCGCATCGAAATCGACTGGCCCTCGGGCAGGCGCCAGACGCTAAGGAATTCGGCCGCCGATCGCGTGGTCACGATCGAAGAGCCGCGCGACTAATGCCCGCCTGCCGCGCTTTCCTCGATCAGCCGCGCGCGCTCCGCCTGCGTCCAGCGGAAAATCGCATCGACGTCCGCCGGCGACAGCCGTGCGTCCCGGTGGATCACCAGGTAAATGGGCAGGGGCATCTCGCCTTCTTTCACCTGGTTGGCGATCTCCGAGAGGCTCCGTTCGCGCCGCACCAGCGGATACTCGCTCCAGCGCGACAGGTTCAGATGCCGGCGGCCGTTCCTGACGTCGCTCTGGACCAGCCACGACACCGGCGCCACGTAGCTGTACCACGGGTAGACAGTTCGCTCGGAATGGCAGTCCCCACAGCTCTTCTCGATCAACGCCAGCACAGCCGGATCGATCTGTGCGCCCGCAAGAATCGGACCGCCTGCGGGGTCGGACTTCTCCGGCAGTGTCAGGAGAGAAGCCAGCGCCAACAGGCCCACCACGGCGGGAAGCGCGATGCGAAGCCGCTTCTTCACCGGCGATCCAGCCTGGAACCGCCTTCGGTGATGACCAGTCTCTGGTTGGCCGCCACGTCCTTCCATTCCTGTACCGCGCCGCTGGGCCAGCGCACCTCGAGCCGGCTCGCCTGCGCCGCATCCGCCAATCCAAAATAGAGCGCCAGATCGTGCTGCGAATAAAAGCTGCCGCCGCTCATCACCTCGTCCGTTTGCCGGTGGCCCCCGGCCTCGACCACGACTCGCGCTCCGATGGCGCTCCGGTTTGATTTTGTCCCCACCAGGCTGATGGAAAGAAAATTCCTGCGCGGCCCCTGATTCTTCAGCAGGCTGGGGGTGTCGTTCATGTTGACGATCACGATCTCCGGCCGCCCGTCCCCGTCCACGTCGCCGATTGCCAGCCCGCGGGCCGGCCGAAGCGGGGTGAGCCCGGGACCGGCCTGGGCGGTGATGTCCATGAACTTGCCGTTGCCCAGGTTGCGATAGACCAGCGTCTGCTGGCGGTAGCGGTCGCCCACGGGAGAGCGATCCACCTCGGGATAAACGTGGCCGTTGGCGATAATCAGGTCCTTCCACCCGTCGTCGTCGAGGTCGATGAACGCGATCCCCCATCCAAGCAGATGATGATTCCCAAGCCCCGCGGCGGGTGATACGTCGGTGAAGAACTTGCCGTCCTCGTTCCGGAACAACGAAGGAATGTCGCCGGAGAAATTCGTCTTGGCGATATCCAGGCGGCCGTCGTCGTCATAGTCGGCGACCGCCACACCCATACCGGATTGAAGCTGCCCGTCGAAATTGTAAGCCACGCCCGCTTCCACGCCGCGCTCCTCGAAGGTGCCGTCGTGTCGGTTGCGATAGAGAAGGCTCGGGGTCTGGTCGCAGGCAACATAGATGTCCGGCCAGCCGTCGTTGTCGAAATCGGCGGCGGCCACGCCGAGTCCGTAACGCCCGCCCGGCTTGAGGATACCCGCCTCTTCGGAGACGTCGGTGAAGGTGCCGTCGCGATTGTTGTGGTAGAGGTTGTTCGTCGCCATAGGGAGGCCATGCGGCCCGCACCAGACGGTAAGGCCTTTCCAGTTGCAGGACGGATCTTCGCCTGGTTTGGGAGTCTTGGCCAGGTCGAGCGCCAGATAGTTGGCTACGAAAAGGTCAAGCCAGCCGTCGCGGTCGTAATCCACGAAGGAACACCCGGCGCCGAAGCGGACCCCGAACGCGGGCAGGTGAGCCTCGCTGGTCGCGTCGGCAAATTTCCCGTTGCCCAGATTCCGGTAGAGGCGGTTGTGGCCGTAGTAGGTGATGAGGACGTCAGGCTTGCCGTCGTTGTTGTAGTCGCCGACGCAGACGCCTTGCGCCCAACCTTCGACAGTGAAGCCCGCCTCCCGCGATCGCTCGCTGAACTTGCCGTGGCCATCGTTGTGATACAAGTGGACGGTCCGCGGTGCGTCTTTCGTGGGACCGTCGAGAGTAGTGCCATTGGGGATCAGAATATCGTTGGCGCCATCGCCGTCGTAATCGAAGATCGCCGCGCCGTTACCGGTCGATTCCAGAATGTAGGTCTTCTTGTCCTTTCCGCCATACGTGTTTGGCAGAACCAGCCCGGAAGGGGCCGCGATGTCGACCAGTCGAATCGCCAGATCAGCGCCACCCAGAATCGTTGTGCCCAGCAAGAGAGTGCAGGTCTTGCCTCGAAGGGTCATCGGTGTCCCGAGTAAAGCATACTTCGATTGGTGAGTACAAGATAGGCGTTATTCGTCCCTTAGGGCCCTCAGCGGATCCACCCGCGCGGCGCGGCGGGCGGGCCAGTAGCTGGCGAAGAGGCCGGCTGCCAAAAGCAGCAGCGTCACCGCCGCGAACGAATACGGGTCGAAGGTCGACACGTTGCGCACGAGCCCGGAGAGAACCTTGACCGATGCCAGGCTGGCACCGAGGCCGATCCCGATTCCGATGGCCAGCAATCGAGCCCCGGAACTCAGCACCATTCCGACCACCTGTCTGAAGGTCGCACCCAGCGCGATGCGAATCCCGATCTCCCGCGTCTGCTGCGCCACGCTGTGCGAGATCACGCCGTAGATCCCGAACAGGGCCACAACCAGGCCCAGAGTCGCGAATACCGTGAAGAGCAGCAGGTTGAAACGCGGCCGCGCGTAGGCGTTTTCGCGCAGGAGCGCGGCCATCGATTGGTCGTCCATCACGGGTTGGGCCGGATCCGTCGCATAGATCTCGGCCTTCACGGCCTTATCCAGCGCTTCCGCCCGGCCGGCCCCGCGCACAAAAATGCGGTCCGCGCGATTCAGAACCGTGAACGGGACGTACAACTCCGGCCAGATTTCGTTCGAGCTCACCTGGTTCACGGTGTCCGCCACAATTCCCACGATCAGGAAGGAATCGTCCGCCAGGCTCCAGGGCGCTTCGCGAAATGAAGGAATGCGCACCAGGTGGCCGATCGCGCCGACGCCGGCAAAATACCTGCGCACGAAGGTCTGGTTCACGACCGCGCTGTGTGCGCTCGAGTTCACGTCCTGCGATTCGAGAAAGCGTCCCTGCAACAGGGGAGTGCCCAGAACCTCGAGATAGTGCTGGTCGGTCTGGTGCAACAGCACCCTGCGGCTCTCCGTCAGGTTGCTGCCCACGATGCTCACCGGCCATCCCGGCGTGAACACGGGCGGCAGCCCCCAGTTGATACTGGCCGCGCGTACCCCCGGGACGGTGCGGATGCGCTGCAGCGCTTCCCGAAACAATGCCGCGCGCCGGGCGGCGCTGGCATAACGTTGCTCCGACGGTGGGACGCGGACCGTCAGAATCGTGTCGGGATCGAAGCCTATGTTCTTGCCCTGAATTGAAAGCAAGGTCCGGACCATCAGGGAGGCGCCCACCAGGAGCATTAGCGAGAGCGCCACTTCGCACACAACGAGACTGCCGCGCAGAACGCGCTGCCGCATGCCGCCGGCGGTGCCCCGGCCTCCTTCCCGAAGGGGAGTCAGGATGTCGCCTCCCGAAAGGTTTAGCGCCGGAGCCAGGCCGAAGCAGAATGCCGCCGTGATGGATACCGCTAGAGTGAAGAGCAGGACCGGCATGTTGAGCGCAATCTGGGCTTCGTCGGGAATGGTATTGGAGGGCACCATGGCGATGATTCCGCGCAGTCCGGCGGCTGCCACGACTATGCCCATCAACGCGCCTCCTGCGGAGAGCAAGAGGCTCTCTGCAAGCAACTGACGAATCAACCGCGAACGCTGCGCACCTATGGCGGCGCGCACCGCGATCTCGCGGCGCCGGTAGGCGGCGCGCGACAGCAGCAGGTTCGAAACGTTGACGCACGAAATCAACAGCAGCAGCCCCACCGCGCCAAACAGAATCCAGAGAGCGTCCTGGATCCCGCTCGGAAAAGTCTCGCCGAAATCCTGGAGCCGCAATTTCCACCCCTTCGGAAAATCGTCCGGGTTGAGCCGCTCGATATCGCGAAAAATCGGATCCAGCGCCGCTACCGCCTGCTGGCGTGTCACGCCGGGCTTCAGGCGCGCCATCAGGTGCACCGCGCGCTCTCCCTCCACTGTTTCGCCGCGATGAAACACATCCGGCAGATAGACATCGGCGCCGCGCCACATGAACCGGGGCGGCATAACGCCGATCACGGTGCGCAGTTTGTCGTTGAGCCGCAGTTTGGTCCCGATGATTCCTGGGTCCGCTCCGAACTGGCCCCGCCAGAATCGGTACCCGAGAACCGTCACCGGTTCGGCGCCTTCCACGGCGTCCCCGGCGGTGGTGGTGCGGCCCAGCAGCGGCGGAACACCCATCACTTCGAATGTGTTCATGGTGCAGTGATTGCCGCGCAGCCGCCGCGGTTCGCCCTGCCCGGTCCACGTGACATCCGACCATGTCGAGGCGATCACGCCGTCAAACACGGTATTTCGCTCGGCGATATCCAGGAACTGGTCGATCGGGTAGAAACTCCAATTACCGCCTCGCGGGCTCTGGACCGTAACACTCATCAACCTCGCAGGATCCCGGTACGGGAACGGGTCGAGAATCACCGCATGAATCACACTGTACATGGCTGTGCTCCCGCCTATTCCGAGCGCGAGCGACCCGATCGCCATGGCAGTGAATGAAGGGCTTTTGCCCAGGTTCCGCAGTCCGAAACGGATGTCCGCCAGAAAGTGTTCAAAGAGGCGGGAGATGATCATATTTTCTTTCTGATGTCCGGCTTTTTGGACGCGGCAGGTTCCGACAGCGTTAGCCGCAATTGCGGAGGGGCCTGGTATCTGAAGGGGAGAAGCGCAGGACGACGGCCCGGATGGCCGCGAACCTAAACGAGGGTGACGCGGTCAGCTCAGCGTTCCGGCAGGCCGAAAGACACCAAACATGCGGCTCGACTTTGGTCCATCCCCAGACGCGGTGGTGAGGCTCATCTCGCGCTGGTAGGCGGCGAGCAGCTCGCTTTCGTCGTAATCGATGGCACGCGCGTACTGTTTAATATAGCTGGTGTTGTAAATACCGCCAGGGAGCTTTCGAAAATCCCCCTGTTCGATGGCTTCCAGGGAGCGAATGCTGATTTTTGTCGAATCCGCAATCTGCTGTAAAGAAATCCCACGATTCCGGCGGATCGTGGAGAGTGGCAGAGTCGTTCGTCGTTCGTTCATCGTAATCCGCGTACCATCCGGCGGATGCCGCGCTGCCATTCCGGCCGGATGCCGTAATGAAGCTAACACTATACCATCTGTCACGCGTCTGATAAACTCTTTTTTTATGGACATTTGCCGCCGAGACTTCACGCGGTGGATGGCGCTCGGCCTGCCTTGGCGGCTACGCGCGGCCAGCAACCGCCCTAAGTTATTGGTACTGGTACTTTTAGAACAATTCCGGGGTGATCCCCTGGATCAGTTCGTTGCACAATTTGGGCAGAACGGCCTGCGTAAATTGTTGTATCGAGGGGCACATTTTCCGGATTGCCGGCATTTAGCCAGTACTTTCTCCGGAAGCACCCTGGCGACCCTGGCGACCGGGGCATGGCCGGCGCAGCACGGAATCGTGGCGGACTCCTGGTTCGAGAACGGGTCGGTTGCGACGGCATCGGCGGAATCGCTGCTGGCGACCACACTGGTGGCGCAGATCGCCGCGGATCCGCAGCAGTACCGGGCCTATGTGATCGGGAACAACGCGACGCAGGCCTCGATGTTCGCCGGCACGTCGCGGGCGCGGCAGTTCTTCCGGAACGGGCATGGGCAATTCACCACGCTTGGCGAGCCGCCGAAATGGATGGTGGAATTCAACTCGGCGAGGTCGGTGGAGAGCTGGTACAACACCAAGTGGATGGCGATCGACGCGAAGTCGGGCGCGCCGCCGCTGCGTACGCTCACGTACAATCCAGATCGTCCGAGCGAGTTTCTGACGCTGTTTCTGGGATCGCCGTTCGGGCAGGAGACACAGTTCGATTTTCTGGCTACGCTGATCGAAGAAGAAAAGCTCGGGCAGCAGAACACGACCGACTTCGTGTGCCTGATCGCGGGAGCGACAGCGGTGCTGGGGTACGAGACCGGGGCGGGAGGTCCGCTGATGCAGCAGTTGCTGCTGCACCTGGATCGCGATATGGAGATTTTGCTGAATCGGCTGAGCAAGACTCCGGGTGAGGCCAACTTCGCGCTGGTGCTGGCGGGTGCGCACGGCGCGCCACCGATGCCCGCCGAGGATGCCAGGGCACGCATGATGGTGAAGGGCGAGGGAGTGGCGCAGCCCATCGACAAAGCGCTTTCGGGCGCGAACGTGGGGCGCGTGCGGAAGTACATTTATCCCTTCCTGTACCTGGATCCGGTGCTGACGCGGGACCCCGAGTCGGTGCGGATCGCGGCGGGGCGGGCGGCGATGGCGCATCCCGCGGTCGCGGGATTCTATACGGCGGGCGGATATTGCTCGACGCGCGACGCCTGGGAAACGCGGTACCGCAACAGTTTTCACCCGAAGCGCAGTGGCGACGTGATGCTGAGCTACCGGCCGGAGTACGTGGAGTTCTACGGGCAGGGGCGCGGGATCAGCTACGGCTCGCTGTACAACTACGACTCGTCGGTGCCGCTATGCTTCTACGGGCCGCAGTTCCATACAGGAGTCTTCGAGTCGTCGGTGCAGTCGGTGGATGTGGCGCCGACGATCGCGCGGCTGCTGGGGGTGGCGGAGCCGTCGTCAACGACGGGGCGAGTGCTGAGCGAGGCGTTCGCGGCATGAGTGTGCTGGAGACGTCGCTGTGCGGCCTCCGGTTGAAGAACCCGGTGGTGGCAGCGAGCGGGACGTTTGCGTACGGTGTGGAATTCGCGAAACAGGTGGACCTGAACGCCCTGGGTGGGTTTGTGGTGAAGGGGCTTTCGCGGGAGCCGATCGAGGGCAACGCACCGCCGCGGATTTACGAGACCGAGGCGGGGATGATCAACTCGATCGGGCTGCAGAACATCGGGGTGCGGGCGTTCGTGAAGAAGAAACTGCCGGCACTGGCAAAGCTGAATACCGCGGTGTTCGCGAACGTGTTCGGGCACCAGGTGGAGGATTACGCCGAAGTGGTTCGGGTGCTGGAGGACCACGACGGGCTCGCGGGATATGAGCTGAACGTGTCGTGCCCGAATACGGCACAGGGCGGTATTTATTTCTCGAGCGATCCGGCGCTGCTGAGCGACGTGACCGCGGCGGTGAAGCGGGCAGCGCGGCGTCGGCCGGTGATGGTCAAGCTCTCGCCGAACGTGAGCGCGATCGAGCCGCTCGCACGGGCGGCGGAAGAGAGCGGGGCAGACGCGATCTCGCTGGTGAACACGTTCGTGGCGCTGGCCATCGATGCGCGCACGCGGAGGTCGCGGATCGGGGCGGGATGCGGCGGACTCTCGGGTCCGGCCATCAAGCCGATCGCACTCCGCCTGGTGTGGCAGGCGGCGCGGGCCGTGAAGATCCCGGTGGTGGGTTTAGGCGGAATCGCGACCGGAACCGACGCGGCGGAGTTTCTGATCGCGGGGGCGAGCGCGGTGGAGGTGGGCACGGCGACATTCTGGGACCCGCGGTCGCCGGCGCGGATCGCGCGCGAGCTGGGCAAGTTTCTCCGGCGCGAAGGCGTGGCTAGCGTGTCTGAGATTGTCGGGACGCTGAAGATGTAGAAGCCGGCGGCTCCAGCATGGCCTTCAGACTCTCGATTTCGCGCTTCAGCTTACGCTCGCGCGCGACCATCAGCAACACATAGAGCACCAGCAGAAGCCAGGCGACGATCAGGCCGTAACTCAGGAAGGCGTAGTTGCGGTCGAGGCGCGCGACTTCGCGGGTGATGTCATCGGCGGATTGCAGAAGGAGTGCGTACATAAGAGGCTCCTTTAGAGGGCGTGCGCCATGCGGCGCAGGCCGTCGATTTCACGCTGGAATTCTTCCTGGCGCAGGCGGACCGAAGTCAGGACCACGCAGAGCAGCATCATCGCGAGCATGTTCCAGCCGAAGGTGGGGTACCATTCGGCCGGGAAGCTGCCGCCGGCCCAGAAGACCGGCTGTGGATGCTGGGTGCGCCACCACTTGATGGAGAAGATGACGATGGGGACGTCGATGAAAGCGAAGATGGAGAACACCGCCGCGAAGGTGGCGCGCTGGGTAGGCTCTTCGATAGCGCGGCGCAGCATGAGATAGCCCGCATATAGAAGCCAGCAGACCAGCGCAGAAGTGAGCCGGGCGTCCCAGGCCCACCAGACGCCCCAAATCACGCGGCCCCAGATGGAACCGGTGATCAGGTTGCCGGCGAGGAAGGCGAGTCCGACCTCGGTGACGGCGACGGCCAGGGCGTCGGCCTTGAAGTTCTTGGTGATGAGGAAGGTGACGCTGGCGCCGAAGGCTACCAGGGCACAGGTCAGCGCGGTGATGGCCATAGGCACGTGGAAGAAGATGATCTTGAAGATGGCGCCCTGGTTGACCTCCGGGGGCAGGGTGGTCATGACGTAGATGTCTTTGAAGAGCAGCCCGAACGCGACTGCTCCGATAAGAAAGAGAAGTTTATCTCTCACAAGGTTGCTCCGTTGTTTTTGTAGGGTAGGCCTCCTGGCCTGCCCAGGCGCTGGACCATCGCCAGTCTTCGGGCCTGTCCACAAGGCCCGCCCATACTGGATTAGACTCGATGTACCGCACGATTCTTTCCTTAGCCTCGCCGCTCCGTACCCAGCGATCGTAAGATTCCGTCTGCCAGAAGGGGCCGCTGCGTTCAAGTACGGCGTTGGCCTGGCGGGCGGAGTAGTTCTTGATCGACTTGGTGATGCGGGCCATGTCGGCGCGCGGGTCGATCAGGATATGAACGTGGTTGCACATGATTACCCAGGCACGCAGGTCATAGAGGTGCAGCGTGGCGGCTCCGTGCTGGAGGGACTGGGCGACGCGGACTGCGACCTCCGGCCGCTCCAGCCATCGGGGGCCGACGGCTGCACGATCTAGCTGGCGGTCTATGGCAACGAATGCCCGGCCGGCAGTGGCGGCGACGAAATTGATTTCGCGCGGAAGGGTGCCGTGGAGACGCCAGGTGATGAAAAGACCGGCGTCTTCGGGATTCCAGTGCGGCAGATGGCGTTCGTAATAAGGCATCGCTGTCCGTCGGCAGGGCAGGCCAGGAGGCCTACCCCACCAAAACCGTCTCCACCAGAACCAACGATACTGCGGTGTACATTACATCAAATCCGACCAGCATCTTTAACCACGCCTCATTGGCGGACGTGATCGGCTGTCCGGCGATCAGCGCATTGGTCAGTTGCATCGCCGCCAGCAGCGCAGGAATCAGGATCGGAAAATTCAGGATCGGGAGCATCACTTCGCGCAGCCGAATATTTACGGTCAGCGCGCTGAATATCGTGCCGGTCACGGTCATGCCCCAGGTGGCCAGCAGCATCACGGACAGTAGCTGGGAAAGCTGGGTGGTCCAATGCACGTTGTAAAAGATTCCGAATAAAGGCAACGCGATCAGCTCCACCGCCAGCACCAGCATGAAATTCGCCAGCGCTTTGCCCAGGAACAGCGCGGCGCCCGGGATGGGGGCGGAGATCAAGGCGTCGAGGCAGTCGTTGTTGAGCTCGCGGGCGAAGCTGCGGTTCAGGAGCAGGGTGCCGGCGAAGGCAAAGACAATCCAGAGGAGGCCGCCGGAAATAGCGCGTACGGTTTCTTCATCCGGATCAAAGGCGAAGCTGAAAAGCAGGAGCACGACCAGTGCGAACGAGAGGGAGGCGTTGATCGCCTCTTTGGTTCTCAGCTCGGCGCGAAGGTCTTTGGCCATGATGACGAATACCTGCCGGGCGAAGACCATCAACCCTCACCGTATCGCGCGTAGACCCAGCCGGGATCGGACACCATTTCCGGCGTGCATGGGCCGTGAAATGCCACTTGTCCGCGGTTGAGCAGCGCGACGTGCGTGGCCAACTCCAGGGCCTCACGCAACTGGTGGGTGGACATGACGATGGTTTTGCCCGCGGCCAGCGCTTCGCGCAACACGGTTTGGAGAACGGCGATGGCGCGGTCGTCGAGGGCGGTGAAGGGTTCGTCGAGGAGCAGGACCTTAGGCTCGTGCAGGAAAGCTCGGGCGACCGCGAGGCGCTGTCGCATGCCGCGCGAGAATTCGCGGACCAGGCCGTTCTTGACGCGTTCCAGGCCGGTGCGTTCGAGCCACTCAAGAGCCGAGCGGCGCGGGTCGGGGAGGTTGTAGAGCTTGCCGTAGAGGGTCAGGTTTTCCAGGGCCGAAAGCTCATCGTAGACGCTGATGCCGTGGCCGATATAGCCCATGAAGCGTCGGGTCTGGGCATCGCGCGGAGGCGTGCCGAAGATGGAGATGGAGCCCTTACCCGGGCGGGAGAACCCGGCGATCGTGCGCAGCAAGGTGGTCTTGCCGGCGCCGTTACGGCCGATCAGGGCGAGGCAGGCGCCGGGGGGCGCGTCCAGGGTGACGTTCTTCAGGGCAGGGTAGTCGCCGTAAAACTTCCAAAGGCTGGAAACTTGGACGGCGGGAGTCATGCGCGAGTTCGGTAGATGAGAACGAAGCCCAGGGCGAGGATGCCCAGGGTGAGAGCCATGATCGTTTTGGCCTGGGTATTAATGCGGGGAAGCGTCTGCTCGATTTTGGGGCCGGAATCGGAGTCCGGCTGCTGGTCGGCGGAATCGGCGGCGGCTGCGACTGCGCCCGTCAACTGTACCTTGTACGACGCGGCGGTAAGGCCGTAGATGTGGGCTTGGGTCCGCGGCTCGTTCCCGAGATCGTTGAGCTTGTCGCCCTTCAACGTCACACCGTTGGGGACGATCAGGTAGGTGTTGTCGTCCTTGGTGAGGACGCGCCCCGTGTAGTCGGTGCCTTCGGTGTAGGGGGCTGTATAGTTGACGTCGAAGCGGGTTTCGCCTGGCTTGACGGCAAAATCGACGAAGTAGGTTTCGGTTCGCGGGTTGCGGCTGACTGCCGCGCCGAGGGGCATTCCGCCGGGCGCGGTCGCCTGCACGGTGGGCTGGCTGGCGCCTTGCGGTACGGCGAACTTGAGAGTGCCCAGGTCCGGGTCGTTCCAGGCGCTCTTGCCCGTGTTGGTGAAGAGATAGGTTTCGGTGACCGAGACCTGGCCGCCGCCGTTGGGTTCGAACAGGATCATGTGCTTGCTGACCTTGGCCTCGCCCTGGCTCTTGGAGGAGCTGTACACATCGATGGTGAGGCCGGTCGTGGGCGATCCCGGGGGCAGCATGTGGTTGTAGGTGACGCCGTCGAACGCCGTGCGGATCAGGCTGGGGCCTTGCGGCACCTGGTTGATGGTGAACTTGCCCTGTGCGTCGCTCTTGGCCTGGTCGATGAGTTCGGGCCCGGTGGCGGTGGCGACGCGGTAGAAGGCGACGGTCGCGCCCGCTTGGGGCTTGCCCGTCGATTGGTTGATCACGGTACCGGTGATGGCGGCCGTCAGCGGCGATGCGAGGAGGAGGACAAGCAGGGGTTTCATGCTTTCGCCACCTTCATGGGTTTGCCGCACTCGCCGCAGAATTTAAGGAGGGTTTGGAACTTGGCGTGGCAATGGGGGCAAACCAGGGGATCGGGCTTGGCACGGGGCAGCTCCGCGACCCCGGAAACGGGCCGGACCGGCTGCCCCACGCGGATTCTGTCCACTTCGGCGAGGACCGAGGCGAGCTCTTTCTGGAGGTCGCGCTTGGTGGTCTGATAGTCCGCGTCGGAGAGTTTGCCGACGCGATATTCGAATTGGAGGTCGCGCAGATTTTCGTAGATCGCCGCCTTGCGCTCATCCAGGTGCTGGAACGGAGAAACGGGCTCGGGTTCCGGGATGTCCTTGGGACGAACCCCGAGGATGAACGCGATGGCGGCGATCGCGATGACGCAGGTAATGGCTATGATCACTCTAAATTCGCCAGATCCTTCTCAATCTGATCCTTGTACTTGGCCAGCTCCGGGTCGTCGATTTCGATGGAGCCGAGGTCGGTCAGGGGCTTGGGCTTGCGATATTTCTTGATAAACAGCCAGATGATCACCAGGCCGACGGCTACACTGGCGTAGGGCACGATCCAGCCGAAGGCATTCGGCGGCGCGAGGTAGATGCCCTGGCCGTATTCGCGAATGAAGGACTGGATGATCTGATCGTCGCTCATGCCGACGGCCTGCATCTGTGCGATCTTCTCCTTGGCTGGCTTGGAGAAGTGACACTCCAGCATGCTGCAGGTGGCGACGGAATCCTTGCATCCGCACTGGCAGGCGAGACGGGCGCCGACGCGGCGCACGTCGACGCTGGGCTTCTCGCTCGCGGTTTGAGCGAGCGCGGCGACGGTGAGCAGAATCGCTAGTAAAACACGGCGCATAAATTACGTTTCGAGACGCGCCGGCCTGGAGGCCTGCGCTACCCCCACCACTTCGGTGCGGGCGTATTGCATTTTGACTTTGCTGGGCACCAGGCAGACCAGGGTGCCGAAGATGACCACCAGGGTACCGATCCAGATCCAGCTTACCAGGGGGAAGACGTAGGCCTGAATCACAGCACGTTGATTGTCGTCGCTCATTCCGCCGAAATTGAGATACAGATCTTCGTTGGGGCGCTGGCGGATGCCGACTTCACTGGTGCCCTGGCGGCTGGCCTTGTAAAAGCGCTTCTCGGGTTCCAGTGTGTCGATGTATTCGCCGTTCTTGGTGACCGCCATGGTGGCGCGGTGCCAGGCGTAATTCTCGTTTTCGCCTTGCGCCAGGTTGACCATGCGGAGCTCGTATTTGCCGATAGTCATCTTGTCGCCGGTGGTCACCTCTTTCACCTCGTTGAGGTTGAAGGCGTGGCCCGTGAATCCGATGAACATGAGCACGATCCCCATGTGAACCAGATATCCGCCGTATCGGCGTGTATTGCGGTGTGTGAGCTCGACGGTGGCGCGCAGCAGGTTCATGTTGCTCTTGAGGCTGATGGCGTGCGCGCCTTTGTAGAACTCGATGATCACGGTGAGGGCGACGAAGAGGCAGAAGCCGAACGAGATCAGGGCGTAGAAGTGGCGGATTCCGGCGGCGATCAGAGCGCCGACCAGTACCAGCGAGGCGATGCCGGGCCACTGGAAGTTGCGGCGGAGGCTATCGACCGATGTGCGGCGCCAGGAGAAGAGCGGTCCCACGCCGGTCAGGAACAGGAGGAAGAGGCCGATCGGGACCATCAGGCGGTTATACCAATCGGCGTCGAGCGAAATCTTGTCCCCGCTGATGGCTTCGCTGATGACGGGGAAGAGCGTGCCCCAGAGAACGGCGAAGCAGCTTGCGAGCAGGATGAGGTTGTTGAAGAGGAAGCTCGACTCGCGCGAAACCACGCTCTCGAGCTGAGATTCGCTTTTGAGGTAGTCGAGCCGCTCCAGGATGAGATAGATGACAGCGGCAATACCGATGGCCAGGAAGCTGACGAAGTACTTGCCGATTTCCGAGCGGGCGAAGGCATGGACCGACTGCACTACACCCGATCTCGTCAGGAACGTCCCGAGGATACAAAGGAAGAACGTGGTGCTGATCAGCACCATGTTCCAGACCTTCATCATGCCTTTTTTCTCCTGCATCATGACCGAGTGCAGGAATGCGGTGCCGGCGATCCATGGGAGCAAGGAGGCGTTTTCAACCGGGTCCCAGCCCCAGTAGCCGCCCCAACCCAGGACGTGGTAGGCCCAGGCGGCGCCAAGCATGATGCCGGTGCTTTGGAATAGCCAGGTGACTAGCGTCCAGCGGCGGGTGGTGGCGATCCAGGCGTCACCGGGCTGGCGGGTGATGAGGGAGCCCATGGCGAACGCGAACGGTACCGCGAATCCGACGTAGCCGAGATAGAGCATCGGCGGATGGATAGCCATGGCCGGGTACTGAAGCAGGGGGCTGAGCCCGTTGCCATCCTTAACGTCGACGATAAGGCCATCCGTAGCAAGCATTTGGAATGGATTTGCAATGAAGTTGTTGAGCAGGAGGAAGAAGGTCTGGACCGTGGTGAGGACGGCCAGTACCCACGGCATCATGTTGGCGTGTCGGCGGCGGTTGCTGAAGACGACCACCGCGGTGTAGGTCGACAGGAGCCAACTCCAGAAGAGCAGAGAGCCCTCCTGGCCGCCCCACCATGCCGCGAACTTGTAGAGCATCGGCATGGTGCGGTTGGAGTGCTCGGCCACATAGGAGAAGCGGTAGTCGCCGGTCATCAGGGAGGTGACCAGAACGGCGGCCGCGGTAGTCAGTAGCGCCCACGTTACATAGGCCGCCCGCCTGGCGCTAACGATCAATAAAGGCTTGGCCTTGAGACGTCCGACGACGCCGGCGACGGTCGAATAAATGGCGACACAGAAAGCCAGCAGGATGGCTAGGGAGCCGAGATTTTCCATGTTCCCCTCAAAAGAACCTAAAGACTCGAACGGTTGATGTTGGGCAAGGTCTCGCCGGGTTTCATCCCGGGTTTCGCCTCATACTTAGACGCGCATTTCGCCTGAATCTTCCCGGCTTGGAAAGTTCCGTCTTTACCCAGTTTGCCGTCGGCCAAGGCCTGCGCGCCGTCCTTGAAGGTATCGGGGAGTGGGTCGGACCCGTTGTAGGCGACGGTGAGGCGGCTTTTGTCCTGAACGAGAACGAATACCGTCTGGTTGCCGATGTGCTTGATGGAGCCGGCTTCGACATCGCCACCAACCCGGACCCGGGCGCCATAGGCCTTGTCACCCATCTGCCCAAGTTCCGTGATGGTCTTGTAGTAGGTCTGGTTATCCTTCATCTCGGCAGTGGCGAGCCAGACGAGAGTCCCGATCACCACCACGATGAGCGCTGCGAATTTGCCGTATTTTTTCATCGACGACCTCTGGAATCCTCAGTATAGCCCCAAAGGGATAGTAGCATAATCGGACATTTTTGACTTTTTTGTGGTGTTCTTCGACATACCCACATGTGCGGGGTGGTGTAGCGACCCAGCTTGCCCCTCACAATGCTTTGATGCGGCAGGGTGCCCAAACATTCCCGAAAAACATCGCCGCGCTCCACCGCCCATGAAATGTTCGTGGGCAGAGCCGGGGAGAACGCAGCGCTGACATAAAATGAACTGTATGAAGTTTCTCGCAGTGGCGCTGGCTTCGGTGCTGACGTGTGCGGGCGCGGAGCCTAGTCCGGAGAAGGCGAAGACGATGGGCAGTCTCTCCGCACCCCTGCGGTTGGACCTGTACAGCGATTTCACCTGTCCGCACTGCAAGATGTTTCACGACCAGGTTCTCCCGAAGCTGATTAATGACTTCATCTCGCCGGGAAAAGCGTACCTCGTGTTCCACGAGTACACGCTCACGGGGCCGGGGCACGAGTATTCGCGTGAGGCATCGAGCTACGCCGCCGCGGCGGTACGGGTAGGGAAGTATCCGCAGGTGGCGGGAGCGCTGTTCGCGTCGCAAGACTCCTGGGCGCGAACCGGGAAGGTCTGGGACGTGGTGGCGAGCGTGCTGACGCCGGCGGAGCGGACCAAAGTGCAGGCACTGGTGAAGGACCCGGCCGTGCTGGCGGATGTGCAGCACGATCTGGAGTCCGGGCAGACGGCACGGGTGGATCGGACCCCGACGCTGATCATCACGCGGCGAGGAAAACAGACTCCCTGGATTTACTGGAACGACTACAACCTGTTCAAGAGCTTCCTGGACGATCAACTGAAATGAAAACGGCACTTGGGCTGATTCTGGCAGCCGCTCTCTCCGCGCCGGCAGCCGATCCCCCGAACGGGAAAATTGTGGGCAATCAGTCGGCGCCGATCCGGCTGGAGGTGTTCAGCGACTTCAGTTGTCCGGGATGCAAGGCGTTTCACGAGCAGGTGCTGCCGGTCCTGATGCGCGATTATGTGAGCCAGGGCAAAGCGTTTATCGTGTTTCGCGACTATGTGCTGCCGCCGAGTCCGGGCCACACGCACTCGGGGGAAGCCGCGCGGCTGGCAGTGGCGGCGAACCGTGTCGGGAAGTACCGGCAGGTGGCGGATGCGCTGTTTCTGAACCAGTCGTCGTGGGCCATGAGCGGGAAGGTGTGGGAAACGGTGGCGCCCGTTTTGACGCCGGACGAGCAGAAAAGAGTCGAAGCGCTGGTAAAAGACCCGTCGGTGGCGGAGGAAGTGCAGCGCGACACGACAGCCGGGAACCGCGCCGGGCTGGTGAGGACGCCAACGGTGGGAATCAACTTCCGGACACAGCACCAGCTTTGGAATCAATGGGGCGGGGACAACGCGTTGTTCTTCGGTTACCTGAAGGAGCTGCTGAAGAAGTGAGCCGGCTTGTCACAAAAAGAGCGGCGGTAGCCTTGAACGTATAATGAGGAATATGAAATTTGTTGCACTCGCGCTCGCCGCACTGGCGACTGGATTTGCTGCGGGACCGGATGTGGATAAGGGCAAGACGATGGGAAATCCGTCCGCGCCGATCACGCTGGAGCTGTACAGCGACTTCATGTGCCCGCATTGCAAGCACTTGCATGAAGACATCTTGCCTGCGATCGTCGCGGATTTCGTGAAGAACGGGAAGGCGTACCTGGTATTTCGCGAGTTTCCGTTGAACATTCCGCAGCACGTCTATTCGCGGCCGGCGGCAAATTATGCGACTGCTGCGGCCCGCATCGGCAAGTATCAGCAAGTGTGCGATGCGCTGTTCAAGGCGCAGCAGCAGTGGGGGATGACCGGCAAGGTCTGGGAGACGGTGGCGACGGCGCTGACGCCCGAAGAGCAGAAGAAGGTGCAGGCGCTGGCGAGCGATCCGTCGGTGCTGGCGGAAGTGCAGAAGGACTACGACCTGGGGATGAGGTCGCAAATCAACCAGACGCCGACCGTGATCGTGACTTACAAATTGAAGCAGCAGCCCTGGAGTTTTTGGGACGATTACAACCTGTTCAAGGGCTACCTGGATGGACTTCTCAAAAAATAAGGCACTGAGGATCGTCCTGCTGACGCTGCGGGTCGTGCTGGGCGCGATTTTTGTTTATGCGGGCTATGTGAAGCTGAAGGACCCGTGGCAGCTCTTTGCCGCGGGGGTGGCCAGCTACGACCTTCTGCCGATGGGGGCCGTCGAGGTCGTGGCAAGGACCCTGCCCTGGTTCGAGGTGGCGGTCGGGGTGGTGCTGATCACGGGATTTTTCTTCCGGACGTCGAGCACCATCATTACGGGCCTGCTGGCCGTGTTCTTTACACTGATTGTGCGAGCGTACATGCAAGGAAAAGAGATCAATTGCGGATGCTTCGGCGGCAACGAACCGATTTCGCCGCTGACCATGCTGCGCGACGGCAGCATGCTGGCGGGGGCGATTTTCCTTTGCGTGATGGCATACCGCAGCCGCCGCACACCGGCGTGAGCGACGTCATCCGGCGCGAACTCGAATACCACGAAAACCTGTACTCCGGATTTGCGCAGCAGCACTTTGCGAAGCCGGCGGTACGGGCGCTGCGTTCGCACATGGCGGGACGAATCCTGGAGGCGACCGGCGCGCGGCGGGACGCGCGCGTGCTGAGCCTGGGGTGTGGGATAGGCGATACCGAGTTGCTGCTGGCGTCCCGCGTAGGTGAATTGACAGGCGTGGATCTCTCGCCTGCGGCGGTGCGGCAGGCCAGGGCGGACGCGGACCGGCACGGTGTGCGGAATGCACGATTCCTCCAGGGCACGACCGCCGAAGGGCGCTTCGACGCGGTGATCGCGATTTTCTTTTTGCATCACCTGGCGGATGCGTACCTGGAGGCAATGCCGGGCCGTGTAGGCGAGTGGTTGGTTCCGGGCGGCGTGTTTTATTCCCTGGACCCGAGCCGGCGGCGCCTGAGCGGGGCGCTGGGGCGGCTGCTGATTCCGGAGATGATGAAGCGCTTCCAGACGGCAGATGAGCGCGAGCTGGAGCCGGAGGCGACTGCCGACCTTTTCCGGCGGGACGGGCTGGAAGCTCGCGTTGAAATGTACGACTTCGGATCGTCGCCGCTGGCAGGGCTGTTCCCGGGGTGGCGCGCAGGATATCGTCTGGCGCGGCGGGTGGACAACGGTGTCCTGCGCACGCCGCTGGCGCGGTGGGGAAGCAATTTCGAGGTAATCGTCAGGCGACCTTGAGGATCACTTTGCCAATATGGGCACCGCTTTCGAGGTAGCGGTGGGCGGCGGCTACTTCGCTGAAAGGAAATACGCGATCTACGATCGCTCTTACGCGTCCGGATTCGAGCAGAGGCCAGACATGCTGCTCCAGGTCGCGGGCGATCTGGGCTTTGTCGGCGACCGTTCGAGGGCGCATGGCGGATCCCGTGAGGGTGAGGCGGTTGCGTATGATTTTGGTGAGATTGATGGTGGCTTCGGCGCCCTGCTGGACCGCGATCTGGATGAGGCGCCCGCGATGAGCGAGGCACTCGAGATTGCGCGCGGCGTAGGTGCCGCCAACGATGTCTAGGACGAGATGGACACCCTCACCGTTGGTGAGGGCGCGGACTTCCTGGACGAAATCCTGGCGGACGTAGTTGATGGCAGCGGCTGCGCCGAGCTTTCGGCAGGCTGCGCACTTCTCCTCCGTGCCGGCGGTGGTGTAGACCGTGGCGCCGAAGGCGTGGGCGAGCTGGATGGCCGTGGTGCCGATGCCGCTGGCGCCCCCATGGACGAGAATGCGCTCCTCTGGTTGAAGGGTTCCGGTTTGAAAGACGTTGGCCCAGACCGTGAAATAGGTCTCGGGGATGCCCGCGGCTTCTTCGACGCTGAGCCGCGTGGGGATGGGGAGGCAGTGAGCTCCAGGTGTGAGGCAGTAGTCGGCGTAGCCTCCACCGGGGACCAGGGCGCATACGCGGTCGCCAGGCTTCCAGCGGGACACGGGATCCGCGGAGACGATAACGCCGGCCACCTCCAGGCCGAGGATAGGGGACGCTCCGGGAGGCGGCGGATATTTGCCCTGGCGTTGAAGGAGGTCGGGGCGGTTGACCCCGGCGGCCTCGACACGGATCAGAACGTCACCTTGGCCGGGCACGGGAGTGGGAGCCTCGGCGATGCGGAGGACTTCCGGGCCTCCGGGGCGTAGGCAATCGACGAAATGCATAGATTCAAATTACCAGGACCAGGCAGAGAGCGGTAACGCCGAACAAATACTCGCGCTGCGGGCTAAATGCGAGTAACTATCGGAATAGTTCGAAAATGGACATAAATTCAACGTCCGGAATATCTGAATATTTCCGCCGATTCTAATTGACTGGTGCCTGTTTCGGCCCTATAGTATAGCTATTCCGATTGCGAGGGAGTCCGGCGTTTCGGAGTGGCACTCGAAACCGCGGTCTGGAAGATACTCCTGCTGAGTTGTAATCTCCACCCATCCGGACCAGTTGACCTTTCCACTTACTAGGCGCGCGAGTAGTTTGCTCGTATGTGAAAGGAGGCCGCGTGCGAAAGGCGGGCGTGAAAACTGGCGTGAGCGGTGTGTCCGGTGCGGAGCCTTTCAGGAATGGCACAGGCAGCTTCCGCGCCAGAGGTGGAGTCTGCCATGGCTGATCTCAGGTTTGTGGCGCAACCCTCAGAGGCTGTCCATATCTTGTGCGTGGAGCCGGCTCGCGGGGAGTGTCAAATTCTGGAGACCATGCTTCGGGGTACCGTGCCGGAAGTGTGGCGTGTCTGGGGAAGCCCGAGCATTGCGTCGGCGGAATCGATCGTGCGAACACGGGAGGTGCCGGTCGTGTTCTGTGATAGTCATCCCTCCAGTGGGACGTGGCAGGAATTGCTGCGGGTCTTAAACGAATTGCCTGAACCACCCTTGCTGGTGGTGACATCGCGGCTGGCCGATGAGCGGTTGTGGGCCGAAGTACTGAACTTGGGAGCGCATGACGTGCTGGCAAAGCCCTACGAGCAGACCGAAGTGTCCTGGGTGGTGAGCGCTGGTTTGCGCTGTTGGCATCGGCGCCGGGAGCGAATGCCGGTGCAAGCTGTAAGAGCGCACGGGATGCGGGCGGCCTCCTGACCGTCAGCAGAAATCTGCGAGCCGGGCGAGCGACCCGCCGGCGGCCACGATTTCGTCCAGAGCGCGGGCGGAGTCGGCAGGGTTAAGCGTCTCGACGGCGTCGGTCACAACCACCACAGACTTGCCGGCTTTGAGCAGGCCGCTGGCGGCGAACAGCACGCAAATTTCGGTGACCACACCATAGACCACGCAGCGGTCCGCCTGAAGCATGGCGACGATGCGCGAAAGGTTGGGTGCGGTAAAGACATCGACATGCTGTTTTTCGACGACGATCTGCTGTGCGGCGCCGAGGTCGAGCGGACAGGGGCGATTGGGGATTACAACCCGGCGATCGAGGAGAGTGGTGGCAGCCTTGTGCTGCCCGAGAGTGCCGGCGATGCAGTGGGGCGGCCAGTCACGGAACTCGGGGTCGCGTTCGGCGTGAGCGTCGGTGGTGGAGACGACCGGCATGCCGTGCACGGCGGCGTGACGATTGAGACAGGCGATGCGGGGAACGACCCGCTCGGCGCCGGGGACGTAGAGTGCGCCGGCCGGGTAGAGAAAGTCGAGCTGCGAATCGATGTCGAAGAAGACGGTGGACAATGGATTACCTTCATAATACGTGACGGGACAGGTCGGAAACCTGGCCCACGGTAAACTGAAGTGTGCTGATTCGTGCCCTGCTCATGCTGGCGCCACTCGCAGTCTGGGCAAGCGCGCAAGACGTGGGCAAGACGGCCGGCGCGGTGGAGCGCGAGCTGGACGTGCAGGCACGGCTTCCGACGGACGCGGCTCAGCCCGAGCCGTCCGTGGGGCGGCACAGGGACGGGTGGACACCAGGCGATGGCGAGGGATTCTCGATCCCTATGCCGGGTGCGGTGCTGAGCTTGATGTCCTGGGCGCTGATCGCGGTGCTGGTGGTGGCGGTTTTAGCGCTCTTGGCGTTGTTCTTTCGCGGTCATTTGGACAACCGGGTACGTGCGCCGCTCGGACCTTCTGGGTCGGCGCTGGATGGTGCACGGCAGCGGGTGGAGCCGGGCCTCTTGCTGGTGCGGGCAGACCAGTGTGCCGCGGAGGGCCGGTTTGCGGAGGCGATGCACTGCGTCCTGCTCGCGGCCATGGCGATGCTGGCCGGCGAGCGAGACTCGCTCACGAGTTGGGAGCTGCTGCGTGGCGCGAAATTAGACGAACCGCGGATACGGGCGCTGCGCGACGTGGTGGTGCGGGTAGAACGGGCGTGGTTCGGGAAGGCTTCCGCGGGAGTCGAGGACTACCGGCGGGTCAGGAGCAGCTTCGATACGTTTGCCGAGACAGCGGGTGAATCCGCATGACCGCGTACCGGCGCAACGTCATCCTGGGTTCCGTGGCGCTGGCCGCATTGCTGGCAGCGCTGATCGTGCCGAGCTACCGGCGCGGCGCGGCTTCGCTGGCGCACCCGGATCCGACCGGGCCAACGGTGTATTCGAAATCGGCGATCGGGCACGCGGCGTTTTACCGGCTGCTGGCGGAGCTGGGGATCCCGGCGGAGATCAGCGAATCGGGATCGGGCGTGCACGTCGCAGAGGGAGATGTCCTGGTCGTGGCCGAGCCGCGGACAGACGACGCGACGCTCGAGGAAGTGCGCGCGATGCTGACCGCCCACGTGGTGCTGTTGGTGTTGCCGAAGCGTGGGGGCAAGGCGGACCCGAACAAGCCGTATTGGCTGGGGGCCGACACACTGCTGGCCGCCGACGAGGTGGCGAGGGTGCTGCACCTGTTGGATGCGGAGGCGGTGCTGGTGCGGAATGCATCGCTGGAAGGGCTGACGGGGAGCCGGGCAATGCCGGGCAGCGTGGCGATAGCAAGGCCGCAACTGGTGAGGTCGAAGAGGCTGCGGCCGCTGATGGCCGCACGGGACGGAATTCTGGTCGGCGAGTACCGGGAGCTCGGCAGGCGGCTGGTGCTGCTGTCGGACCCGGACTTGATCGCGAACCACGGCCTCACCCGCGCGGACAATGCGGTGGTGGCGGTGAGCCTGATTCGCGATCTGGGCGGCAGTGTGATCTTCGATGAATTCGAACATGGCTTTTCGCCGCAGCCGTTTCACCTGCTGGGGATTCTGTTTCAATTCCCGTTTGTACTGGTGACGGTGCAGATGGCGCTGGCCGTCGCGCTGCTGGTATGGGCGGCGGCGGGGCGGTTCGGCGCGGCCCGGAGTCTCGCACCTCCGCTGGAGGCGGGTAAGCGGAGTTTGATCGATACCGGGGCGCGGCTCCTGGTGCAGACAAAACGCGTGCCGGATCTTACGGGGCGATATCGCGAGGAGATGGTGCGCGATGCGGGGCGCCGCATGCGCGCGCCGCGCGGACTGGACACCGCCGGGCTGCTGGTGTGGTTGAGCCGGACACCAGGGGCGCCATCCGCACTACCGGAGGAGGCACCGCCGCAAAAGGTGTGGACCTGGAGGAAGGAGTTTGATTGGTGATTGAAGCGATCCGGGCCGAGGTGCGGAAGGCGATTGTGGGGCAGGATGCCGCGATCGATATGATGCTGATCAGCCTGCTGGCGGGCGGCCACATTCTGCTGGAAGGAGTGCCGGGCACGGCGAAGACGTTGCTGGCCCAAAGCTTCGCGACGGCGCTCGCGCTGCGCTTCGGACGCATTCAGTTCACCCCGGACCTGATGCCGGGCGATGTGCTCGGCACCAACCTGTTCAATTTTCAGACCAACCAGTTTGTGCTGACCAAGGGGCCGATTTTCACCGAGATTCTGCTGGCGGACGAGATCAACCGCACGCCGCCCAAGACCCAGGCGGCGCTGTTGCAAGCGATGAACGAACGAGTGGTGACGATCGACGCGACACACTATCCGCTGGGCGACGCGTTCATGGTGATCGCGACGCAGAACCCGATCGAGCAGCAGGGGACATATCCGCTGCCGGAGGCGCAGCTCGACCGGTTTCTGTTCAAGATCGTGATCGAGTATCCGGAGCGCGACGCGGAGCTGGAGATCGTGCGGCGGCACGGGCATCAACCGGTGATGCCACGGTTGGAGGAGTTCGGGCTGCGGGCGGTGGCGGGGATCGAAGACTTGCGAGAGATGAGGGCGAAGGCGGCGGGCATCGCGCTCTCGGAGGAGGTGATCGCATACATCGTGGATATCGTGCGGGCGACTCGCGGGCACCCGAGCATAGAGTTCGGAGCGTCGCCGCGGGCGGCGACGATGCTGGCGACGGCCTCGCGGGCGCGGGCGGCCATCGAAGGGCGCGACTTCGTCATTCCGGACGATGTAAAGAGTCTGGTGCCTGCGACGCTGCGTCATCGCATTACGCCAACCGCGCGTGCGGATATCGAGGGGCTGCCGGCGGCGCGCATACTGAGTGATCTGCTGGAGAGGATTCCGGCGCCGCGATGATCCGGCCGACACGCAGAGCGGTACTGCTGTTCGCCGGAGTGCTGCCGCTGCCCTGGCTGGCGCTGAGCCTCCGCACGCGTCTGTGGCCCTACGCCTTTCATCCGGCAATCGTGTTCTGCGCGTGCCTAGCGGCGGATACGGTACTGGCGCGGCCGCGGCGGCGAGTGCAGGTGAAGGTGGATGCGCCGGCGGCGGCGCATGTCGGGGAAGCCTTCGAGGCGGCGGTGACGGTGGCGGCGTCGGGGCCATCGGGCGTTTACGAAGCAGCGCTGGATCTGGGAGGCGATACGGATTCGGTGGCGGAGGGGAACCCGTTTGCGATTCGGGGAAGGGAGAGTGTGTGGATCCGGCCGCTGCGGCGCGGGACCCTTCGCATTGAGACGGCGTGGCTGAGGTGGCGCGGGCCGCTGCGGCTGGTCGAAGACACGCGGCGATTTCCGGTTGCGCGGGAAGTGGCGGTGGTTCCGAATGTTCACCCCGCGCGAGGAGATGCGCTCGCGCTGTATTTTCGGGATGCGCTGTACGGCACGAAGACGCAGCGGGATGCGGGCGAGGGGGCGGAGTTCGAATCGCTGCGCGAGTATGCGCCCGGGCTGGATTCGCGGTTCATCGACTGGAAGCACTCGGCGCGGCATCGCAGGATGCTGGTGCGGGAGTTTCGTTCGGAGCGGAATCACCCAATCGTGCTGGCGTTCGATACGGGACACTTGATGCGCGAGCCGATGGACGGGATACCGCGGCTGGACCATTCGATCAACGCTGGATTGCTGCTGGCGCGCGTGGCGCTGGCGGCGGACGATTTGGTGGGAATCTACAGCTTCGACAGCCGGGCGCGGCAGTTCATGCCCCCCGGGCGAGGAGTGCAGGCCTTCCGGCGACTGCAGCAGGCGTCGGCCGGCCTGGCATATACAGCGGACGAGACCAATTTCACGCTCGGGATGGCGGAGCTGCAATCGCGGCTGCGGCGCCGGTCGCTCGTCGTGCTGTTCACCGATTTCATCGACACGATTACGGCGGAACTGCTGGTGGAAAATGTGCGGCGGCTGTCTGCCCGTCACCTGCTGGTGTTTGTCACGCTGCGTGACGATCTGCTGACGGAGATGTTCGAGGCATATCCGGCCGGTGACAGCGAGGTGGCCCGGGCCGTGCTGGCAGCAGACTTTTTGCGGGAACGAAATATCGTGCTCGAGAAACTCGAACGGTTGGGGGTGCAGTGCATCGACACTCCGGCAACGGAGCTTTCGACGGCGCTGTTGAACCGATACTTGATGATCAAGCATAGGGGACTCCTGTAGTGCCGCTGACGCTGAAGAGCCAGGAGTTCCGGAGGGAGCGCGAGGCCGGATGGCTGGAGCTGGAAACCCTGGTTTCGCAGGCCCAACAGCACGGGCTGAAATCGCTGCCGACTGACGCGCTGCGGCGGTTTCCGCTGCTGTATCGGTCGGCGCTCTCGTCGCTATCGGTGGCCAGGAGCATCGCGCTGGACCGCGCCTTGCTTGCATACCTGGAGGACCTGTCGCTCCGCGCGTTTTTGGCGCTCTACGCGCGGCCGGTGGCGATCGGGGCAGCGATACGGGAGTTTCTCGCGCGATCGCTACCGAGAGCAGTGCGGTCGATCTCGGTCCATGTCTGGATTGCGCTCGGAACGCTGGCGGTGGGCGCGGTATCGGGTTTCGCGCTGGTCAATACAGATGAAGGCTGGTATCCCGTAATCATTCCGGCGGGCCTCGCGGGCGGGCGCGGTCCGGGAAGCACGCGCGAGGAGCTGCGCAAGGTTCTGTTCGCGCAGACCCATTCGGGAAGTTCGCTATTGGCGTTCGCCAACGCGCTGTTTTCGAACAACACGCTGGTGTCGCTCTTGGCGTTCGGCCTGGGGATTTTGGGTGGAATCCCAACGCTGCTATTGACGTTCGCGAACGGGCTGATGGTAGGAGCGTTCATGGCGCTGCACGCGCATCGCGGGCTGGGCCGGGATTTTACGGGATGGCTGCTGATTCACGGTGTGACGGAGCTGGGTGCGATCGTGATCTTTTCTGCGGCGGGATTGCGGCTGGGTGAGCTGGTGCTCTTCCCGGGACGCTACTCTCGGACGGACGCACTCTCGCTGCATGGCGGGGCGATCGGAGAAACGGCGGTTGGCGGCGTGTTGATGCTGCTGGCTGCGGCGGTCCTGGAAGGCGTGTTCCGCGAGGCGGTGGCGAACACCGATCAGCGGCTGACTATCGCCTTTGCGACCTTCTTGTTCTGGACTCTGTATTTCTGCCTGGCGGGACGGAGATGAATGCGGCGGGAAAGCTGGTTCGCAGCGAGCGGCGCTTGATGACGCCGGAGGGCGTGCCGCTGCGCATCGAACTGGCGGAGCCGGGGGAGCGAATCGCGGCGTTTCTCGCGGATGTATCGCTTGCGACCGCAGGGGCACTGGTGGTGCTGCTGGCGGGAGCTCTGGCGTCCGCCGGCATGAAGGTGACGCTGCCCATCGCGCTGTTTGTCTCGTTTCTGGTGCGGAATGGGTATTTCATTTTTTTCGAGCTGAGATGGGCAGGCACGACGCCTGGGAAGCGGCTGCTCGGACTGCGGGTGATCGACCGGAGGGGCGGACCGCTGCGCGCGGGGTCGGTGGTGGCGCGGAACCTGACGCGCCAGGCGGAGTTTTTCTTTCCCGCGGAGATGGTGCTGATGACTCGCGGCTGGGTGTGGAGGCCGGCGGATATTTTGCCGGCGGCAATCTGGATTGCGGCCATGGCGGCGATCTACTATTTGAGCCCCGACCGGTTGCGCGCGGGCGACTTGATAGCCGGCACTGTGGTGATCGCGTCGCCGAAACGGGTCCTGACCGAGGACCTCGCTCGCGGCGCGCAAGTGTTCGAATTTACGCGGGAGCAGTTGCAGCACTACGGTGTCAAAGAGCTACAGGTGCTGGAGGACGTGCTGCGCGAGGGTCACAATGCGGAGTCGGCGCGGCTGCGCGCGGAGATAGCAGAGCGCATCCGGAAAAGGATCGGCTGGACGCAGGCGATCACGGGGCGGGAGATCGAGGGTTTCCTGCGGGATTTCTATCGCGCGCAGAGGGCGTTTCTGGAATCACGGAAGAATCTGGGCGAGGAGAGGGCAGATAAGTTTCACGCGGCGGGGGTGGTTGCACCGCAGGCGCGCAAAGATACAAATTAAGAAACAATAATTACATCCAACGGCCGTGCGCGGCATCTTACGCACCGCTACGGGGGAGGTAGCATGCTGATGAAGCTAACAAAAGATACACTGGTACGAATATTGCTATTGTCGTTGGGGACCTGCGTTGCATTCGCCCAAGTCACGGTTCCAGCCGTCAACTACTCGTATAACGGACCGCCACTGAATATCGGCTACACCACGGGGAGCGCCGCCACATTCATGTCCATTCCAGTATCGAGCTTGGTGACGATTACCAAAGTCACGGTTACGGTCAATATCAGCTACCCGCAGATTTCGGACCTGAATCTGTACATATTCAGTCCGGACGGGACTCGCACAAAACTCCTGGAACGGAATTGCTCTGGGACGCCGAACGCTACTCTGGTCAACATCACGTTCGACGACAGCGCGTCGTCCACGTACAGCTCGTTCTGCCCGGCCGAGGCCGGCCGCGGACCCTGGAAAGGAAACGAACCGCTCTCGAACTTCAACAATAAGTCGGCCGCCGGCACATGGACGCTGGCGGTTCAGAATAATGTCACCACGGGGAATTCGGGTGTCGTCAACGGCGTCACGGTGTCCATCGCGGGCACCATACCGTCGACGCCGACGATCTCTCCAAATACGGTCTTTAATCCTCTGACCTCGCAGGTCGGGCCGATCGCGCCCGGCGAGCTTCTGGCGGTGGTGGGCTCCAACATCGGGCCCGCGACCTCCGTGACCGCACCTGCGGGCAATCTCCCGACCACGCTCGGTGGCACGCAACTGATGATCAACGATACGTTGCCTGCGCCGCTGGCTTTCTCATCGACGAACCTGGTGGTCGCCGTTCTTCCTTACTCCGCCGGCGGAAGCGGCGCCGTGATCGGCGGTACGGTGAAGCTCACGATCGTCTACAACGGCGTGACTTCAAATTCCGTAGTAACAAGCATCGCGCTCGCATCTCCGGGTCTCTTCCCGGTCACTATTGGAGACACCGCCCAGACGTCGGTGAAAGCCGTGAATCCGGACGGCACGCTCAACTCGTCGAGCAATCCGGTGGCGGCCGGCTCGATCGTGGCGCTTTATGCCGGCGGCCTGGGACCAGTCGCCCCGAGCTTTACAGCCGGGCAGGTAGCTCCCTCGACCCCGCTCTATAACACTACCGCGCCGACCTTTGTCAGCTTTGCCGGCCAGACCGGAGATGTGCTGTTTTCCGGACTGGCGCCCGGCACGATCGGGGTATATCAGGTGAACGTCCGGATTCCGTCCGCGGTCCCGTCGGGTTCGCAGGCGGTATTGCTGTGGAATTCGGCCGGCACATCTCAGAACGGGCTGCAGATCTACATCAAGTAGTTTCAGCCTAATCGAAAATCGACGCGATTTCGTCGATTCCGATGCCTTCGCGGACCGCGCGGAGGTCGTGGTAGAGGATGGCTGCGTAAACCGACGAGAAGGTAGCCGAGATTACCTGCCACGTCCAGGTGAGTAGCTGCACGGGCAGAGTGGCGACTCCGGGCATGGCGGCCTCGATGGCGCCGGTAACAACCATCACGACTACAAGCCAGGCGACCCCGACCGCGAGGATGGGCCAGCGATGACTGGTGGTCAGGTCGGCGCTGCGCGACATGCTCTCGATGGGGCCGAGTCGTTCCACTACGCAGGCGGGGAGTACCACGGCCATCGCGGTAAGGGCCACAAGGCCAGGGACCAGGCATAGGATCGCGCCGACGGCGATGAGTAATCCGGTAAGGACGGACGCAACAAGCACGGGAAAGAGGCGCGACAGGCCTTGGCGCAGGGATTCGGTGGCTCTCACCGGACGTCCGCGCAGGTCCTGGAATGCGGCGAAGACCACGATGGCCTGGGCGAACGAGGTGAGCACGAACTGAAAGAAGCCGATACCGGCGCCGATGGCGAATGCGGAAACGCGGAAATTGCCGGGAATCGCATTTCCTTCGGCGAACAAAAGGGTGAGGACCAGCGGGAGCAGCTCGGCGATTCCGACCAGCAGGGCGAACGTCAGGAAATGGCGCGAGAGGATGTTCCAGGTGCGGAGGATGACGTCGCCGATCCGGAACTCGACCGGCTGGCGATAGTCGAGGATGGATAGGGGAGAACCCACGAGCCGACCAGTTTAACCCAGGACTCGGTGAATCGTGCTATTTCTATTGGTCAGCATGCATCGCCCTGGAATGCTTTCGATCTGGTTCTTCATCGGAGTGCTGCTGTTGATCTACGGCGCGCTCATTCTCGGTGCGGGGGTATGGGAGCTCTCCAACCCGCCGGAGCATCCGGTTGTGCGGGCTGACCTGCACGCAGGGATCTGGTGGGGCGGGCTGCTGGTGGTGATGGGGGCGATCTATACGCTACGCTTCCGGCGAACGAGTTGAAGTGGGCCAGGAGTGGCTCGCGGCTGCGCGGGCGGCGGTCGAAATCGAAGCAGTTGGGCTGAGCTCTGTCGCGGCGCGGTTGGACGGCGAGTTGATCCGTGCGGTAGAGCTGATCCTGGCGCACCCCGGGAAGATTGTCGCGACGGGAATCGGGAAGTCGGGACACGTGGCGCGAAATATCGTGGCTACGCTGTGCAGCACGGGGACGGCGGCGGTGTTCCTGCATCCGGCGGAGGCGGTCCACGGGGATCTGGGGATCTACACGCCGGGCGACCCGACTGTGCTGGTTTCCAAGAACGGAACCTCGACGGAATTGCTCGCGCTGGTGCCGCTGCTGAGGCAGTTCCGGTCGCCGCTGATCGGGATTCTGGGGAATCCGGGCTCGCCGCTGGCGGGGCTGGTCGACGTGCTCCTGGATGCGAGCGTGGAGCGCGAGGCGGATCCGAACAACCTGGCGCCGACGGCGAGCGCGGTGGCGGCCTTGGCCGTGGGGCACGCGCTGGCGATCGGGCTGATGGCAGCGCGGAATTTCACGCCGGAGGAATTCGGGAAGTTTCACCCGGGCGGGCAGCTCGGGCGGAATCTGAAACTGTGCGTCAGAGCGGCGATGCACGGTCCGGAGGAAGCGGCATTCGTGGCGCCGGAAGCGCCCATGAAGGAAGTCATCATCGCGATGACGCGGCGGGCGCTGGGCGGGGCGTGCGTCGTGGCAGCGGACGGGGTTCTGGCAGGCTTCATCACCGACGGGGACCTGCGGCGCGCACTGACGACGCACGACGATATCCGCGGGTTATCCGCCCGGGACATCATGACGACCTCACCGGTGACGGTCGGGCCGGAAACGACGCTGGGACAGGCGCTGGAGCTGATGGAGCGGCGGCGGTCCCAGATTTCGGTGCTGCCGGTGGTGGATGAGGGCGGGCGGGCGGTAGGAATCCTCCGGATTCACGATATTTACCTGGGCACACGTGGGTAAGTCATCGTAAGCCATTGAAATTACACAACTCTTACAATGCCTTGCATAGTCGCTTGTTAGCTTGGGAGGGTGACTTGCACTCAAGAGGATGGGTTGAACGGGGAGAGCATCGTGCTCAAGGCGCGCCGGCAGGGGTTGAACTGGGCAACCACGCTGGTATTGGTCGTTCTACATGTGGCCGCGGTGGCGGCACTGTTTGTCTTCAGTTGGAAGGCACTGGCCATTGCAGTGGTCTTCTATTATGTGTGCACCGGGCTGGGCATCAGCATGGGCTATCACCGGCTGCACACGCACCGGTCTTATAAGGTGCCGCTGTGGATGGAGTATTTCTTCGCGCTATGCGGCGCGCTGACACTCGAGGGCGGTCCGATCTTCTGGGTGGCGACCCACCGCCTGCACCATCAGTTCTCGGACCAGGAAGGCGATCCGCATTCTCCGCGCGACGGCGCGTTCTGGGCGCACATGGGTTGGATCTTGTGGGGCGAGGTCAACCACAACAACACGCGGGTGATGTCGAAGTATGCGCCTGACCTGGCGAAGCACCGGTTTTACATCTGGCTGAACAACTACCACTGGGTGCCGAACGTCGTCCTTGGGGCGATCGTGCTGGCCGTGTGGGGCTGGCAGGTTTTCCTCTGGGCGATGTGCTTCCGGATTGTAGCGGGGATGCATATTACGTGGGCGGTGAATTCGGCGACGCACATGTTCGGCAGGCGTCGGTTCGAGACCCGGGACGATTCGCGGAACACCTGGTGGGTGGCGCTGCTCAGCTTTGGCGAAGGTTGGCACAACAATCATCATGCGCACCCGACTTCGGCCCGGCACGGCCTTGCATGGTACGAGTTCGACCCGAGCTGGCTGCTGGTGAAGGCGCTGAAAGCGGTGGGACTGGCGAAGTCGGTGCACGTTGCGACGGTCGAGTCGCAGGTGGTGGTGGAACAACGGGCGGCGTAAGGGCCGTGCGATAATTCGGGCATGAGCACGGTTCCGCTCACGGTTCCGGTTGAGGAGTATCTGAGTACCTCATACGACCCGGACTGCGACTATGTGGACGGCGAGCTCGTGGACCGGAACCTGGGCGAAAAAGATCACGGAAAAGTGCAGCAGGAGGTGCTGTTCCTCTTGCGCCAACGCCGGCGAGAACTCGGCATCTTCGTCATACAGGAGCAGCGGGTTCGGCTTTCTACAACACGCTACACGGTGCCGGATGTTTGCGTGATCGTCGGGCCTGAGCCCGACGAACAGGTCTTCACTCAGCCGCCTTTTCTCTGTATAGAGGTCCTGTCGCCGGAAGACCGGATGAGCCGTATGCAGGAGCGAATAGCGGATTACCTGGCGTTCGGGGTGCGGTACGTCTGGGTGATCGACCCCTCGACACGGAAGGCCTGGATTTACACTCCAGGCCAGGCGCGCGAGGTTGCTGACGGCATGCTGCGGACGGGGAATCCCGAGATCACCGTGCCGCTGGCCGAAATCTTCGCTTAACTATCACCAAGTTCCCTCGGGTGTATGCTGGACGCATGCTGTCTGGCTTGCGCGCCCTTTGGCGGCGCCCCGTCTTTGCCTCGGCCGCGATTCTGACGGTTGCGCTCGGGATCGGGGCGAATACGGCCCTGTTCGGCGTCATTTATGCGGTGCTGATCCGCCCGCTGCCGTTTCGCGATCCGGGGCGGCTGGTGCAGATCTGGGAGACGCACCCGGCACTGCCGCAATTGCAGGTAACCGTGCCGGATTTCCGCGATTGGCGGACACAAACGCGCAGCTTCGAGCAGCTTGCCGCGTACACGCTCTCGGCGATGAACAACGGCACGCTGCTCGGGCAGGGTGAGCCGGAAGCCGTACACGCCACGATGGCGAGCAGCAACCTGTTTTCGGCGATGGGTATCGAGCCGCTGGCGGGACGCGCGTTCAGCGGCGAAGAAGAGCGTACGAAGCAGCAGGTGGCGCTGATCAGCGAAAATCTCTGGAGGCGTAAGTTCGGCGCGGACCGTGCAGTGGTGGGGACGGAGATCCGCGTGGATGCACAGTCGTTTCGGGTGGTCGGAGTCGTGCCTCAGCGGCAGGCATTTCCCGAATGGGCGGACCTCTGGATTCCGCTGTCCCTGATTGAGGACGGGCTGGCAAACCGGAGGAAGTTTCATCCGCTGGAAGTCACGGCGCGCCTGCGGCCAGAGGTGACAGCGGAACAGGCGCAGGCGGAAATGCAGGCGGTCGCGCGCCGGCTGGCGCAGGACTATCCGGACACGAACGCAACCGTGGGCGCGGCGGTGGTGCCGCTGGCACGGGAGATCACGGGTGGGGTCCGGCCGTCGCTGCTATTGGCGTGGGCGGCGGTGGGGTTGGTGCTGCTGATCGCGTGCGCGAACCTGGCGCACCTGTTTTTGGCGCGGATGATCGAACGGCGGCAGGAGATGGCGATTCGGGAAGCGCTGGGGGCGGGCGTATGGGACCTGGTGCGGCAACTGATGGCGGAGAGCCTGCTGGTGGCGGCGATCGGGGGGGCGGCAGGCGTGATCTTGGCGGCGTGGGCGGGCCGACTGGCACGGACCCTTGCGAACGGGCAGATTCCGCGGATGGAGGAGAGCGGGATTGCAGGGCCGGTTTGGCTATTCGCGGTGGGTGTCTCGCTGGTGGCGGGCGTGCTGTTCGGATTGCCTGCGTGCTGGCAGGTATCGCGCGGGCGATCGGAGATGGCAGCGGGCGGAAGGTCGATTGTACACGGGCGATCGTGGATCAGCGCGGCCCTGATGGCCGGAGAGGTGGCGTTGGCCCTCCTGGTGCTGTCCGGAGCGGCGCTGCTGACCAGGAATTTTGCCGCGCTGCTGTCTGAAAATCCGGGGTTCGACGCACGGCAGGTGTGGACGATTCCGAATCTGCCGTTGCGTGCGGACTTCAACAAAAGCGGGGCGTTCTTCACGGACCGCCTGGCTCCGGCTCTGCGCGCGGTGCCTGGCGTCGAGGAGGCGGCGGCGGTGAATGCGGCGCCGATGAGCCTGGGCGCGACCGAGCACAGCCGTTTTGCGACGCGGTTCGGGATCGAGGGCAGAACCTTCGAGGCGGGGAGCTATCCCGTGACGCAAAACCGCTGGTTGACGCCGCAGTATTTTCATGCGATGGGAATTCCCCTGAAGCACGGGCGATGGCTGAACGATGCGGACGGCAACCAGCCGGTGATCCTGGTGAACGAGACGCTGGCGCGGCGATTCTTCCCGAACCAGGTCGCGGTCGGGAAGCGGCTGGTGATGGGGGTGATGGATCCGAAGCAGCAGGCGATCGAGATCGTCGGCGTGGTTGGCGATGTCCGCGAGTTCGGGCTGGACCGCGAGGTGGAACCGGCCATCTACGGCGTTGGGGTGGGCCCGGTCATGACCGTGGTGGTGAAGATGGCCGGCGGTGCGAGTGCGGCGGGGGCATTGCGGGAGGCAGTGCATGCGGCTGATCCGGAGATTCCGGTGAAGCAGGTGCAACCGCTCCAGCAGAACGTGGCGGACTCTCTGGCCCGGCGCAGGTTTGCGCTCGTGCTGATCGCGGTGTTTGGAGGAATCGCGGCATTTCTGACGGCGTGCGGAATCTACGGGCTGTTCACGCAGTCGGTGAACGCGCGGGTGCGGGAGTTCGGAGTGCGGGCCGCGGTCGGAGCGAAGCCCGGGGAGTTGGTGGGAATGATCCTGCGCGAGGCGGTTGTGTTGATTGCGCCTGGGTTGGCGGCGGGTGCGGTGCTGTCGCTGGCATTCGCGCGGCTGATGAAGAGCATGGTGTCGCTGGTTTCGCCGGCGGACCCGCTTTCGGTTTCGAGCGCGGCAGTGTTACTGGTAGCGTTGACGTTCGTTTCTGCGTGGCTGCCGGCCATGCGGGCAGCGGCGGTGGATCCGGCGGCGGCGTTGCGCAGCGATTAGCGCCGGCAGCGGAATCGCTTCAGGAAGTACAAGGGTACCCCACAAAGGACGAGGACGATGGTGCCGGGTTCGGGAGCACTGTCGGACCAATAGGCGGTGTAAGGCTGAAAGATGGCGCCGGCGATGCTGGGGTCGCCGCCGAAGTTGTGGGCCTGGAAGATGGCCTCGCTGAATTGGTTCGTGGAACCGATATTGGACAGTGTGGCGACGGCGGAAGCGTTGATGGTATAGACGATGGAGTCGGCTGTGAGGGCAATTCCCATTCCGGTCCACTGATCGTATTGGACGGGCACCGGGAGATCGATCCAGACTCCGGCCGAATCGTCCCAGACCCGGTACCGGGGTGCCCCGCCATTGAAGCTCCCGGACGCGTCGATGCCGATACCGAGGACATTGGTCTGCCCCTCGTAGGGACCGGCAGTACCAGGCGGCAGTGTAACGGGCCGGGCGGAAAGCTACCCTGCGAAGCGATAGACTGGAGCCATGGGACGAGGGTGCACTCATCTGGACACGATTCGGTTTCAGCACACGAACAAGAGAGGATGCGAGGAGTGTCTGAAGATGGGCGACACCTGGGTGCATCTGCGGCTCTGCCTCGAATGCGGGCATGTGGGCTGCTGCGATTCCTCGAAGAACAAGCACGCCACCAGGCATTTTCAGGCCACGAACCATCCGTTGATCCGCTCGATCGAGCCGGGGGAGTCGTGGGTGTGGTGCTACGAGGATGAGGTGATGGCGGGAGAGTTGTAAACCCGCGCGTAACTTTTCCGTTCCCCGCGAGTATCACCTCCATGCCGCCCTCTGTTGCGTCCGATTTGCGCTATGCGGCGCGTGAACTTTGGCGTCGGCCCGGGTTTACGGCGACTGCAATTCTCTCGCTCGGGCTCGGCGTGGGCGCGACCAGTGCTGTCTTCAGCGTGATCTACGCGGTCCTCATTAATCCGTTCCCGTATACCGGCTCCGAACGCATCATGCAGATCGCGTTGAAGGATAAGGCCGGTAACGACCGGTATACGGGAATAACCGGACCGCAGATCGAGCAGCTCGGCAAAGTGTCCGCGGTGGAGAGCGTGGTGGGGGAAGACGAGTGGAATCTCACCACCACCGACGGCGACCTCCCCGAAGACGTGGTGGCGGTTTACCTCACTACGAATGCGCCCAGCCACTGGGGTACGCCCGCGCTCATGGGCCGCTGGTTTGTGCCGTCGGACGCGCCGCCAGGCAAAGAGGCCGAACCCGTGGTTGTGCTGGGATATCAATTCTGGCAGCGATACTACGCCGGCGACCCGGGCGTGGTCGGGCGAACCATCCAACTGGTGAAAAAGCCGTACCAGATCGTGGGAGTAATGCCGCCGCGGTTCCGGTGGCGCGAGGCGGATATCTACGTGCCGCAGAAGTTCACGCTGGATCCCGCTATCGGTTATGGCGTGACTGTGAAACTGCGTCCCGGTATCTCGCCGCAGCGGGCGAACGCGGAGCTTCAGCCGATTTTCGAACAGTTCGCGAGAGAGGCGCCTTCGCGTTATCCCGACACATTCCGGGTGACCACCAGGAGCATCATCGAGCTCTACGCCAAGCCGCTGGGGCCGACGCTTTACCTGCTGTTCGGCGCGGTGGCGTCGCTGCTGCTCATCGGGTGCGGGAATGTCTCGATCCTGCTGCTGGCGCGCGGCGCGCAACGTCAGCACGAGTTGGCGGTACGTGCCGCGCTGGGAGCCGGGCGGGGGCGGATTGTCCGGCAATTGTTCACCGAGTCGCTGGCGATCGCCCTCAGCGGCACCGCGCTGGGAGTGCTCGTGGCGTGGAAAAGCCTGGCGTTCATCACTGCCTGGCTGCCTTCGAACGCCTTCCCGGCGGAATCGGTGATCGAGATGAACCTGCCGGTGCTCGCGTTCAGTGCCGGCTTGGCCTTCGCGACGGCGATCGTGTTCGGCGTGGCTCCGGCAGTACAGCTTTCGCGCCCGGACGTGGCGCGCGTGGTACAAAGCAGTACGCGCCGGGTGATGGGAAGCGTACATGGCAAGCGCACGCACAGCGCTATGGTGGCAGCGCAGGTGGCGCTGACCCTGCTCATGCTCACGGCGGCGGCGGCCGCCGGCAAAGGCTTCCTGCACCTGGTAAACATGGACCTCGGATACGACCCGCACCGCACCATGTCAGTGCCGATCCCGATTCACGAAGGAACTCACGGCACGTGGAAGGAACGCTCCGAGTACTTCGAGCAGATCCGGGCGCGGATCGCGGAGATGCCCGAGGTGGTGGCGGCGGGGATTTCCACCAACGCGACGCCGCCGGCCAACGGAGGCGACTCCAGGATCGAGATCATGGGCGTGAGCCAGGCGGAGAAACCGGTGGTGCGGGTGAACTTCATCAGTCCGGAGTACTTTCCGGTGTTGCGGATCCCGCTGGCGCAGGGACGCGTGTGGGACCACGCAGAGAACATGCGGGGCGCGCAGTTGGCGGTGATCAACCGGACCATGGCCCGCCAGCTCTTTCCGAAGGGCGATGCCATCGGCAGCCAGATCCGGATTCCCGGTCTGAAGGACCAGCCGCCCTATCAGCCCGCGGCAGCCGGGAGCGAAGGCTGGCTGCGGATCGTCGGTGTGGCCGCGGACGCGCGCAACGACGGATTGCGCAACCCGATCAAGCCCGCGATGTACGTGCCGTACACGCTGCGGATGCGGATGTTCACGCAGATCCTGGTGCGCACCCGCGTGGCTCCGCTTTCGGTGCTGCGGGCCGTGCGGGCCGAACTGGTGAAGATCGACAAAGAACAACAGGCGATGCGCGTCCGCGACCTGGACGCCTGGATCACGGACATGAGGGAATACGCGCAGCAGCGCCTCATGGCGCGCCTGTTCGCCATCTTCTCCGTGCTGGCTCTGGTGCTGGCCGCGGCGGGGCTGTACAGCGTGGTGTCCTACGGGGTCGCGACCCGGACGAACGAGTTCGGAATTCGGATCGCGCTGGGGGCCAGGACGTGGGACGTGGTGCGGCTGGTGCTTCGCTCAACGTCCATGAGCGTGGGTGTGGGCCTGTCGGCCGGGCTCGCGTTGAGTCTGGTGTTTGACCGGGTGGCACGCAAATGGCTGGCGGAGAGTTCGCGCGATCCGGCGATGCTGGCGGCACTGATGGCGCTATTGGCGGCGGTGGCGGGGCTGGCCTGCTGGTCTCCGGCACGGCGCGCGGCATCGGTAGACCCGAGCGAGGCGCTACGTGACGAATGAGAGACCGCTGCCAGATTTATAAGTGACTCTATTGTCTTTTCATTGGCTTCCGTGGTACCCTTGAGGACCGTTTCTAACAAAGACTGTAGCGGAGGAAGTCGATGGGTGATAGCAAGCGGGCACTTTGGGTGATTCGCGCGTTCGGCGTTCTGGGACTGGTGCTGCTACTAACCAATCCAGTAAAAGCTCAGGATATTTCTCAATCCGCCTTGCAACAAATCGCGGATATTCAGGCGGCCAAAGCTAATTTTACGGCGGCGCAGCAGAAAATCGATTCCAACCTGGTGTTCGCGGCACTGGCAGCGCGCAGCGACCCCTCGGTGCAATCCTTCACGAGCGCGATTTCGACTCAGGCTGTGGATGGCGCAGGAAACGTCACGGTGGATATCCGGGGCACTGCTTCTCCGGCACTTACCGGCGCGATTGCGCTTGTGGGTGGGACGGTCCTGGACAATTCCGTGCAGTTCGGTCTGACGCATGCGATTGTGCCGTTGTGGGCTTTGGAGACGCTGGCGGCGCGTGAGGATGTTCTCAATATCCAGGCCGCCTCCGGGCACGTCCACAACAGCATCGCTTCCGCCAGGCGCGGCCCGCGAAGAACGGGCGGAGTGGTCACGCGAACCGGGGCCGCATTTGCCGGGGCGCTGACTTCGCAAGGGTACATCGCGCATGGGGCCAATACCGAGGTGGCGCAGGGCTTCAACGGCACCGGGGTTACGGTGGGTGTGCTTTCTGACAGCGCGTCTGCGGCCCGGGTGGCGGCCTTGATCGCGACCGGCGACCTGCCGGCAAACACGACCGTTCTGGCGGGACAGGCGGGTCCGTCGAACGGGAGCGACGAAGGAACCGCCATGATGGAGATCGTTCACGATCTGGCTCCGGGCGCCAACCTGATGTTCGCGACCGCGGACAACGGGGTCGCCAGCTTCGCGGCGAACATCATCGCGCTGCAACAAGCGGGCTGCAAGGTAATCGTGGACGACGTGACCTACTTTAATGAAGGGGCCTTTCAGGACGGCCCCATCGCGCGGGCCGTGAGTCAGGCAGTCGCCGCCGGCGCAGTTTATTTCTCCTCCGCCGCGAACAGCGGAAACAAGACGCTGGGGACATCCGGGACCTGGGAAGGGGATTTCGTGGATGGCGGGCCCGCCGGCTCGCCCATCACCCCGAGCCACACCGGCGAGCTGCATAATTTCGGCACGGTGGGGAGCCCGCAGAACTACGATGTGCTCACGGTGTCCACCACCGTGATTTCCCTGAAGTGGTCGGACCCATTGGGCGCTAGCACCAACGACTACGATCTGTTCGTACTCAACGGCGCGGGTACATCGGTCACCGCCTTTTCGGCAGCCGCGCAAACGGGCACGCAGGACCCGTACGAGATCGTTTCCAGTTCGAACGGCTTCGCCACGGGCTCCAGGGTCGTAGTGGTGCAGCACAGCGGGGCCGCCCGTGCGCTGCGGGTGGACACGAACCGCGGGCAACTCTCGATCAACACGACAGGCTCGACCTTCGGCCACAATGCCGGGATCGATACGATCAGCACCGCGGCCACTTACTGGAACAGCGCAAAGACGGGGACCAGGCCCTTCACGGGTGCGGCGAATCCAATTGAAACCTTCAGCTCGGATGGCCCGCGCAAGATCTTCTATCAACCCAATGGAACGCCGATTACCCCCGGGAACTTCCTGTTTGGGACCAATGGCGGGACCACGCTACAGAAACCGGACCTGACGGCGGCGGATGGCATCGTCGCCAAGACTCCCGGCTTCAGCCCGTTTTTTGGCACCTCGGCGGCGGCGCCGCACGCGGCTGCAATTGCGGCCCTGGTATTTCAGGCGCGGCCAGGCTACTCGCCGGCGCAGGTGAAAACGGCTATGACAGCGGGCGCGCTGGACAACATGGCGGCAGGCGTTGACCGGGACGGCGGCTACGGGGTAGTGATGGCGACGCTCGCGGTTCAGTACGCGCTGTCGCACTAGGCTGGCGGACTGGCAAAAGGAATAGCGGAGGAACAAAGCAAAAATGAAACACGCTTCTATGGTGCTGAGGGTTCTGCTGGGGCTCTCGCTGGCGGGAGTGGCGGCGCAGGCGATGACGCTGGCCACGATTACCGGAGATTTTCTGACGGCCACGGATCCCACCCAGCTCGGCCGGCTGAGTCGAAACGGCATTCCACAGGATTGGTCGGGTTCGGAGCCGTATCCCGGGGTTCTCAACCCGACCACCACCTACCATTACAAGGAGTACATGATCAACTCGTCGGTGATCGGGCCGAGCGTGTTCATTCAGATCGAGTTCGATACCGTACCTGTCAACTCGTTCGTGGCCGCCTATGACACGTCGTACAGTTCCACCAATCCAGTCGCGACCTGGCTCGGCGATGCCGGGACGTCGGGGAACTTCTTCGGCACGGATCCATTGTTCTTTCAGGTGATCATCCCGTCGGGTCACAATCTGGACGTCGTGGTCAACACAACCGGTACCGACGCCGCCAGCCTGGGTAGCGCCAACGCCTACAACCTCACCGTGGAAGGGTTCATCGACAATCAGTACACCGATGCGCCCGAGCCGTCCACGACACTGTTGATCGGAGCGGGTATGTTGGCGGTCGGCGGGCTTACGCGGATTCGGCAGAGGTAGCCAACCGGGACAGGTGGAAAGCCCGTCCCACGCATCCTACAACTCGGCCAACGCGCGGTGAACGAGGTGGATGCTGATTGCGCCTTCGCCGACGGCGGAGGCGACGCGCTTGACGTTGCCGGCCCGGACATCGCCCACCGCGAAGACGCCCGGGAGACTGGTTTCCAGCATCAGGGGCGGCCGGGAGAGTTGCCAGTGCGGGGCGCCGTCGGACAGGTTGTCGAGGTCGCGGCCGGTAAGAATAAAGCCCTTGTCGTCGAGGGCGAGGCAGCCGCGGAGCCAATCGGTCCGGGGCGAGGCGCCGGTCATGATGAAAACGTGTTGTATGGGATGAGTGGAGATCTCGCCCGTCGTCTTGTCCTGCCATGTGACGCGCTCCAGATGCTGGTGTCCTTCGAGCGCGGTGATCTCGGTGCTGACGTGCAGTTCGATCTGCGGGTTTTCGGTGATGCGCTGGATCAGGTAGCGCGACATGGTGCTGGAGAGCTCGCCGGAACGGACGAGCATGTAAACCTTCCGCGCGTGGGCGCAGAGGAAGACGGCGGCCTGGCCGGCCGAGTTGCCGCCGCCTACGACGATCACATCGTCTCCTTCGCATAGTTGCGATTCGATATTCGTGGCGCCGTAGTAGATGCCCTCGCCTTCGAACTTTTCCAGGTTGGCCAGGCGCGGCTTGTTGTATTGCGCACCCGTGGCGATGACGATGGCCCGGGTGGCCAGTGGTTCCCCGCCGTCCAGGAAGACCTTGTAGGGGCGGCGCTCGCATTCGATACGCTCGACGCCGCGGGCAATCATCATGGTGGCGCCGAACTTCTGTGCCTGGGTGGTGGCGCGGGCAGCGAGCTCCATGCCGGAGATGCCGGTCGGGAAGCCGAGATAGTTTTCGATCTTGGAGCTGGAACCCGCCTGGCCGCCTGGGGCCTGCATCTCGATTACGAGCGTGTCGAGGCCTTCGGAGGCAGCATAGACGGCTGCGGCGAGTCCGGCAGGTCCCGCGCCGACAATAATCACGTCGCGGACGTGGCCGCTATCCACTGCGACATTGAAGTCGAGGCAGGCGGCCAACTCGTGATTGGACGGATGCCGCAGGACGCTGCGGGCATTGCAGATTACGACGGGAACTTCGGAAGCCTGCACATTGAAGCGGTCGAGAAGCTCCTGCGAGTAACGATCGGTGTCGAGATCGACGTAGGTGTAGGGATGGCCGTTGCGGCTGAGGAACTCGCGCAGCTCGAGGGTGCGGGCAGAGTGGCGCGAGCCCATCAGGACGACGTTGCCGTATCCATGGCGGATAAGCTCGAGGCGGCGAAGAATGAACGCACGCATGAGGATCTCGCTAAGCTCGGCGTCTTTGGCGACCAGGGCGCGGAGGTCGTCGGGAGCGACCTGGAGAAATTCGCCGGGCTCGCCGACACGTCCTCTAGCGAGACTGCGCTGCCCGGAGATCATCGTCAACTCCCCGGTGAACTCTCTGGCGTGGTGAGTGACGATGGGGCGCTCGCCTTCGAGCGAGGGCTGGACAATGTCCAATGTCCCGGAGAGGAGCACGAAGAAGGGAACGCCGGTCGTATTGGGCTCGAAGAGAATTTCGCCGGAACGGACCTGGCGGATGTGGCCGATCGGGCGAATGCGATCGATCTGAGCGGGAGTCAGGGCTGGAAACGTCTGAGAACGCGCGTCGAGGGCACTGGGCACGATGGGGGAGGACATAACTAATTGTCTCAAGTCGAGCCTGGAGGGTGGCCTCGGCCCGCTGGATGGGCGACGAACAACGATTGAGGCCTGTACTAAGCTGGACACATGGAGGTCACCAGGCACCGGCGGTCGATTGCGTTCTTTATCGCACTGGGCGTGGCGTCGATCTCGGTCCTGCTGGTGCTGTACATTGGCTGGATCCTTCTGAACTGGCGCACCGGCTTGCTGCTGGTGCTGGGCGTGCTCCTGGTGCTGATGATTATCTGCGGGATCGTGCTGAATACGGTCTTCCTGGTGCGGGAGATCCGGCGGAATGAGCAGCACGACGCGTTCATCAACGCGGTCACACATGAACTGAAGACGCCCGTGGCATCGATCCGGCTTTACCTCCAAACACTGCAGACGCGGCCGGTGGATGAGGAGAAGCGCAAGCAATTCTATAGCACCATGCTGGCCGATGCCGACCGGTTGCTGTCCACCATCGAGCAGGTATTGCACACAGGACGGCTGGGCGCGGCCGGGCGTTCTTTGAATGTGGCGCGGGTCGATCTGGACGAGCTGGTGCGCTCGTGCGTGGAGCGTGTGCGCACCCTGCACGGCGTGCCTGAGGAATCGCTGCGCTATGTGCCGGGGGGACCTGCCTCGGTAGTGGCCGACGCCGAGGATGTGCGAGCCGCCGTCACCAACCTGATCGACAACGCTGTGAAGTACTCCGGATCCGATGTGCGGGTGACCGTGCAGACCGAGCGCGCCGGAGACCGGTTTGTGACCATCCGGGTACGCGACCAGGGGCCGGGCATACCGAAATCGGAGCTCAAGCGGGTCTTCCGTCGGTTTTACCGGGTTCCGGGACCGCTGGGGCTCCGAATCAAAGGGACGGGGCTGGGATTGTACATCGTGCGCTCGGTGGCACGGCGGCACGGCGGCCGTGCCTGGGCGGAAAGCGACGGACCGGGGCAGGGAAGCACGTTTGCATTGGAGCTGCCGATCGCGCCATGAACCGGATACTGGTGGTGGAAGACGAGCAGCACCTGGCTGAAGGGCTGCGGTTCAACCTGGAGGCCGAAGGGTACCAGGTGGTCGTGGTGGAGACGGGTGAAGCGGCCCTGGGTCTCCTGTTGGGAGGCACAAACGGGTTCGACGTTCTGGTGCTGGATATCATGCTGCCCGGGAAAGATGGCTTCGACGTGATGCAGGAGTTGCGGCATGAGGGGCAGTTCATTCCAACGTTGATGCTGACGGCGCGCGGGCATCCGGACGATGTACTGAAAGGGTTTGAGGCAGGGGCGGACGATTACCTCACCAAGCCGTTCGAGCTGCCGATTCTGATTGCGCGTCTGCGTGGCCTGCTGCGGCGGAAACTGTGGCTGGAGACCTCGATTGCGCCGCCGGCGAAGGACACTTATACTTTCGGGGACAAGAGCGTGGTGTTCGATCAGCTCGAGCTGCGCGTGGGCGAGCAGGTCGTTCCCTTGACGCTGATGGAGGCGAACCTGCTCCGGTATTTGATTCAGCACGAGGGCAAGCCCGTGTCGCGGAAGGCCATGCTGGAGGACGTGTGGGGACTCCACGAGGACACCGATACGCGCGCGATCGACAATTTCATCGTGCGCTTGAGGAGGTACATCGAGAAGGAGCCGGCGAAGCCTCGGCATCTGCTGACGGTGCGGGGGGTCGGGTATCGGTTTGTGGCCGCGCCCAAGTAGGACAGGAGCGGGCAGGCCATGAGGCCCGCCCCACTTTCATTTCTTCTTGCGGATGTAGATGGCGCCGTTGTAAGTCTTGAATGTGGCTTCCGGGCCGCCGCCGTTGATGGTGCCGGCCAGTGTGCGGTCGCGGTCGATATTGACTACGAAGCGTCCGTCGCCGCTGGGATTGGATTGCGTGATGGTTCCACCGCCGAGCTTGACGTCGAAGTCGCTGTAGATGGCGCCATGGCCGGTGCTGAGTTTCAGGTTGCACTTGTAGTCGGCGGGAAGCGTGACGTCGATCGTGCCGTTCATGGTGGTGAAGGAAAGCGGTTTGGCCGGATCGACGGAACTCATGCTTACGATCAGCGAGCCGTTCATGGAGTGGGCGAGTACATTGCCGCCGATGTTGGTCAGGGAAGCTTTGCCGTTCATCGTGTCGACGACAATCTCGCCTTTGACGCCTTCCACGTCAATGGCGCCGCTCATGGTGTGCAGGTCGAGCGAGGTATCCGGCGGCACCGAAATGACCAGGCCGGTGTGCGACATGGGTGCGCGAACCGTGATCTGGTTGTCCTCTTCTTCAACCGCGAGGCCGCGCGGCGGCACGTCGATGCGGTGCATTCCGGGCGGGACGGGCTCGCTGGATTTGTCCTTGTCTTTCTCTTTGATTTTCCCGCCCTCGGTGGCTTCGATGATGACGTCCCTGCCGGTGTAGGCCTTGACGGTGATCGGGCCGCTCATCAGGTGCGCGGTGAGCTTCCGCGGGCGGCCGGTGTTCCGCGACGGGACCACCACGCGCTGGTTGCCGGTATCCTGGGCGGGCAGGGCCGGGCCGATTGCAAAGGCTACCGCGGTTAGAACGAATATCGGTTTCATGATCGTTTCCTCTAAATCGCAATTGCGCATGCCGAAGGCCTGCGCCACTAGGTCTTCGTGTGCAGGCGGATGCTGCCGTTCAGCGTCTCGAATGAGAGTTCCGGGCCGCCGGCGCCGGCGCGGCCGGCGATGCTGCGGTCGGACCGGTAGATCCATTTACCGCCGCTCTCCGTGGCGCTGCCTTTGTCCGGGGCTGCGGTCAGCTCGAAATCGGTGTAGATGCCGCCGTTGAGTCGCTTGAATCTCAGGTCGGCGTTCAACGGGTTCTGGAAGTAGACGTCCACCGTGCCATTGAGCGTGCGAATGTCGGTGGCTTTCGACGGGTTCTTTGCGTACGCCACCCGAACCTTGCCGTTCAGCGTGTGGACCGAGCCGGCGCCTGCAACGCCATCCATGTCGATGCTCCCGTTGAGGCCGTTGATCTCGTAATCGCCGGAGGTCTTCTTCACTACGATGTCGTCGTTCAGCGTCTTCACCACCAGATCGGTGGCGGCCGGCACTTCAATCTCGAAATTGAAGACCACCCGGTACCGGTAGTAGTCCTCGCCGCGGTCGTGGTTTCGGAATGGACCGTCAACATACAGGCGGACAAAATCGCCCTGCTGCGACATGTCCAGCTTCACGTCGCGTTTGGCTTCGGCGGCGGCTTCCGGGGAATCGGCGAGAACGTGCTTGTCGATATTGATGCGCACTTCGCCGCCCGATGAGCCGGTGATGTGGACATAGCCGTGAATGTTGTCGACGAGCAGCTTCTTTCCGCCCGTGAAGGTCTGATGCAGGCTGTCCTTCTCGTCGATCTTCCAGGCGTGGTCGTCGCGGCGGGCGAAAGCGGCAAGAGGCAGCGCGAGAGCCAGAATGTAAACCGTATATTTCACCGTCTTCCCTCCAGTTGCTGCAGCGCCCAGGAGGCGCGCTGCTGGACTACTTCTTGAAGCTGCGGATCCTTACTGAGCCTTGCCAGGTCGTTCGCGGCGGAGCGGGCGTTCAACTGCACCAGCATGTCGATAAGGGCCATTTGCACCATTGGCGATTCCTGTCCCGGAATGGCCTCGATCATGGCGGGGACCACGCGGGGATCGCCGGAGAACTTCTGGAGCGCGTCAACCGCGGAAAGCCGGACGTTGACGTTGCCGTCGTTCTTGATGGCGAACAGCAGGGCGTCGGTGACTTCGCGGTCGGGCTGCGACATCTGCTCGGTGTAGGTGACGCCGCGGAGGCGCGCGCTGGGCGACTGCTGCTGCAGCATGGAGAGCGCGACCATCTGGCGCAGGCCTTCGATCTGGCCTTTGAGCTGTGCTACCTCGATGTTCTCGGTGGGGCGCAACTGGTAGCGGCCCAGGGCCACACCGGCGACGAGGAGACCCGCCGCGATAGCGATACCCCATGCCGGATGCTGCGGGAAGGCGATCACGCGCGGCTTGGGCGCGGCTTGTGAGACGCCCATGCCGGCTTCATAGGCGCGCAGCACTTCCAGAAAGCGCGCCTTGGCGGCGGGATCCGGCTCGGCATCCGCGCCGGAGTTCAGGTTATCCATTCCTCTCCACACGGTATTCAACTCCGCTACTTCACTGCGGCACCCGGCACAGGTCTCCAGGTGCTCGACCACGCTCTGCCGGGCCGTCTCATCGAGACGTCCGGCCAGAAGCTCGGGAATCTGCTCGCGGACCTTTTCGCAATTCATGATGCTCGTTCTCCGCTGAGGGCGAAAAACCGGTCGCTCAGTTCGCGCAGCGCCCGGTAGACGCGCACTTTGACAGCGCCCACTTCGCAATTGAGGATGCCGGCGATCTCTTCGTACTTCATGTCCTGGTATCGGCTGAGGACCAGCACCTCGCGTTTCTCGTGGGGCAGGGACGCCAGCGCGCGGCGCAAAAGGATCGCCTCCTGCTTCTTTTGAAGCGCGCGGTCCTGCGGCACTTCTCTGCCGCGGAACTCGCCCGCCTCTTCGGGCAGGGCCACCTCGGGCTTGTGCTTGGCGAGATGGTCGGCCCAGACATTACGGCCTACCGAATAGAGCCACGGCCGGAATCCGGCGCCGGGCTGGTAGGTGTGCCGGTACTTGAGTAGTCGGAAGAACACCTCCTGCGCGAGATCTTCACTGACGGCGCGGTTGGAGGTGAGGGACAGGAAATAACGGAACAGGCTTTTGTGGTGGCGGTCGAAGAGCTGCTCGAGTTTGGCCACCTCGCCGGCGCGGACGTCCTGCATGAGCTTTTCGTCTTCCACTTGCCTCCCGGTCACACCATGCAATACCGCGCGTGGCGGAAAAGGTTACTGGCTGCGGGCAGCCCGAAAGCCTGCCCACCGGCTACACCTGTGCCGATTTAACCACAAGACAAGTGTATTGTTCTTGGGGCAAAATGGTTGATGCTACAGCAGATCTGCTCCGGTCCGAGCGCCGCAGGGTTCGGAGCGGAATTTTTCCGGAGATGCATACGTGAAGATTGCTCGAAATGGATGGCTCTGTGTCGGATTGATGTGCGTGGCCGCCTTGGGTGTGGGCCGGGCGCAGGAGGTGCAAACCGGGCCTGAAGACCAGGCGGCGGCTCCCCAGCAGCCGGCGCAGCAGGCTCCCCCTCAGCAGCCGGCTCAACAATCTCCGCCTCAGCAGCAGCCGCAACAGCCGCCACCCCAACCCGAGCAGGCGGGAGCGCAGCCGAACGTGAAGCTTCCGCCGCCTCCGCCGAAGGTAATCGACGTGCGAATGCCTGGGGAGGCCGGATTTTCGATAGGTTTGACCGGCTGGCTGGCCAGGGGCAGCAACCATCTCGACAAAGGTGAGGAGGCTACCTTTACCGGTGTTTCCGCCCTTACTCTGGCCGACAACGCGCACGGCTCCTTCGGCGTGGACGTGGGAGTCGCCGCGGGCCTCCACAATACGCTGAAGTTTTCGTACTTCTTTGTCAAGCAGAGCGGCTCTGTCATTGCTCCTTCGGACCTGGTGGTTTTCGCGCAGACTTTTTCCGCCGGCGAGCCGATGACCACCAACTCGAATCTCCGGGATTTTAAGTTCTCTTACGAATATCTGACGTGGCCCTATCCCGTTGAACGGCGCCACTTCCGGCTCAAGACGCTGTGGCAGGTGCAGTACGTCTCGATGCGTGCCGTCTATGACGATCCGATCAAAAGCGCAACTCCGGACTCTTCGGGGAACATCACATCGTACGCGGTGGAGGGGTCGAAAGGGTTCTTTTGCCCTACCTTTGGACTTGGCGTGCATCAATACGTAGGCCAACACATGCACCTGGAAGCCGATTTCTCCGGTTTCGCGTGGCCCGGACGTTGGCAGTTGGTCGATGCCGAGGCGACCGCGGGCTACCGTATGGGCAGCTTCGAGTTTCGGGCTGGCGGAAAGTACTTCCATTACCGCACGTCGCCGAAGCAGGACTACTTCTACCGTGGAAATGTCGGGGGGCTCTTCGTGGGCATCCGGTGGCATTCGGACTAGGGAAGAAGAATTCAGGAGCCAGAATGCAAAGTCCGGCCCCCCGCGGTCGCTGGATCACTGGGCTGCTGAGGCTCCTTCCCGCCAAGGGCGCGAACCTCCTGAGGGGTCAGCTTGCGCCACTTGCCGATCGGCAGATCGCCGATGCGGATGCTGCCGATGGCCGTACGGACCAGCTTGAGCACTTTGCTGTCGATCGCTTCGAGCATGCGGCGGACCTGGCGGTTGCGGCCTTCGGTGATCGTGATTTCAAGATGGGTGTAGCGGCCGCTGTCGCGCAGACGTTCGATCACGGCGCGGCGGGTAGGACCGTCGCTCAATTCGACTCCCTGTCGGAGGCGTTCGATCTGAGCCTCGCTCAGCAGCGTTGAGGCCTTGACCTGATAGGTCTTTGGTACCGTGTGGGTAGGATTGGTGATGCGCTCGGCGAAACCAGTGTCATTCGTCATGAGCAGCAGGCCGCTGGTGTCGAGGTCGAGGCGGCCAACCGGCGAGAGCCAGGCGCCGACGTCACCAGTCAGGTCGTAGACGGTTGGGCGACCGTCTGGATCGCCATAAGAAGTCACGTAGCCGGTTGGTTTGTAGAGTAGAATGTAGAGTTTCTCGACGGACTTTAAGAGCTTCCCGTCGAATGTTACCCGATCGCGTTCGGGATCGACCCAGAAGTCCGGGTTCTGAATGACTTTGCCATTCACCCGGACCCGCCCAGCGTGTATCCAGCTTCGCGCATCCGATCGCGAGCCGATTCCGGCCTTTGAAAAGATGCGTTCAAGGGTCTTAGCGGGCCTTCGGGGCGGAAGTTTGCCATGTTTATCAAACTTCCGTAAGTACGGTCCAGTACTCATGATACAGTAGTCTCGGGAGGTTACCTGGGGGTACTACTCGTTCGGGGCGCGCGGCAACTGGTCACACTCCGCGGATCCGGCGGGCCAAGACGCGGCCCGGCACTCCAAGAACTTAGTCTAATACGTGACGGGGCGGTGTTGATCCGCGACGGTCAGATTGTCGAAGTCGGTCCGACGCGACGGCTGGAAAACCTGACGTCGGCACGGACTGCGGTCGAGATCAACGCGGCAGGGCGTGTGGTTTTGCCGGGGTTCGTCGACTGCCACACTCACCTGGTGTTTCCGCCGGCCGGCGTGCCCAACGATCACGATCGCGCAGCGCGGGTCGTGCGGTCGTCGACGGCGCGCCGGCTTGTATTTCGGGCGCGGGCCTACCTGGAGGCGATGGCACGGCACGGCACCACGACGGTAGAGGTGAAGACCGGCTGCGGTCCGGATGAGAGCGCCGAGGCGAAGGTACTGCGGGTGCTGTCGTCGCTGCGAACCAACCCGGTGGACGTAGTGCCGAGCTTCCTCTTTCGGCTGCCGGCTAGCTTGAACGGCAGTGCGGGTACCGCGGCGGAGTTTGTCATGACCGAGCTGCTCCCGAAGATTCGGCGGCGCAAGGTGGCGCAGTTCGCCGACGTCGCCTGGGATAACGATCCGAACCTGACGCAGTACTTCGATCGTTTCCTGAGCGCCGCGCGGGAGTTGGGTTTCCGCTGCAAGATTCATGCTGACCATCAGGACCCGCAATGGGCCGTCGAAACCGCGCTGCGTCACCAGGTAGTGAGCATCGACCACCTGGAACACGCAACGGAGGCGGTAGCTGCGGCACTGGCGGGCGCCGGCGTTATCGCGACACTGCTGCCGTGCGCGGCGTTCCGCCATGGACGAGCCGCGCCGGCGAGGGCGCTGATCGACGCCGGAGTAGCCGTGGCACTGGCCAGCAATTTCAATCCTCATCACACGCCGACGCTCAACATGCAGGGTGTGGTGACCATGGCGTGCTGGCGCCTCGGGATGAGCGTGGCGGAAGCGCTGAACGCGGCCACGTACAACGGCGCGCATGCGCTTGGGTGCGCTGACCGCGTGGGGTCGATCGAGCCTCGAAAGTCGGCGGACCTGGTGTTGCTGAATACCAGCGACTACCGGGACTTGGCGGCGAACATCGGGACCAATCTGGTGCATCTGACGATGAAGCGCGGGAAGGTCATCTATCGAGAGGGCGCGGTGGCGCCACGGGCTCCAGAGGCACTTCTCGGCTAGTACGCGTGCCCGCGGCCTTGCGGCCGCGGGCGCTGTGGCAGGTCGGGAATCTGCCCGCGTTACCTGACGAAGACGCTTATGGTGACGCTTACGGTCTGGCCTCCAGGTCCGTACGCGGTCAGCGTGTAGGTCGAGTTGGTGATCGGGTTCACCGTGAACGTGCCGTTGGGCTGCAGGTTCTGCGGCGAAATCTCCGAGCCGACGAGAACGACGGAAGTGGCGTTCTCGGTTTGCCACGTCAGGACCACCGGGTTGCCGGCGGCGGTGGACGTCACCGGGTTTGCGGTGAAAGACAGGATGCGCACCTGGCCGACGTTGACGGTCACGTTGCCCTGGATCTGGCCCGTGCCGTTGGTCGCCGTCAGAGTGTAAGTCGTGGTGGTGGTCGGCGAAATCGTCGCGCAATCGTTGGCGTTCAGGTTGCTGCCGACGCCCGGCTGGATCTGGATGCTGGTCGCGCCCGTCACCTGCCAGCAGAGCTTGGTGCTCTGTCCGGCATCGATGTTCTGCGGCGTCGCCACGAACACTACGATTTGCGGAACGCTTCCGGAAGCGACCGTGATCGTCACCGGAGCGGTCACGCTCTTGCCGTCGCTGCTGGTGGCGGTCAGGGTGTAGGTGGTGGTTTGGGTCGGCGATACAGTGGTGCTGCCGTTGGCCGGAACACTGCCTACGCCGCTGATGGAGACCGTGGCGGCGCCGGTTGTGGTCCAGCTCAGCGTCGAGGAGCCGCCCGGAGCGATGGTGAGCGGGCTGCCCTCGTAGCGGACGATCTGCGGATTGCCTGTAGTGCCTCCCGTGCCTACGGTAACCGTGGCAGAGGCGGTGACGGTACCCGCGGGTCCCGTCGCGGTAAGGGTGTAGGTGGTGGTTTGCGACGGGCTGACCGGCGCGGAGCCGGTAGCAGCGACGGTACCTACGCCGTTGTTGATGCTGATACTGGTGGCGCCCTGTACCACCCAGTTCAGGGTCGAAGTCTGGCCGGCGCTGATGTTGGCCGGCGTGGCGTCGAACCGGACGATGCTGGCCGAGGTCGGTGACGTGGCGCTGACGCGCGTCACGGCCGAATTGCTGAGGCCGTCGGTGTTGGTGACGGTCAGCTTGAAAACGTAGCTCTGTCCTGCCGCCGCGCTGAAACTGGTCTTAGCCGCGTTCGGCGTGGACAGCGCGACGGTGGGTCCGCTGACCTGCGACCAGGCGTAGGTGAGAGCTTCGCCGAGCGGATCGTAGGAGGCCGAACCGTCCAGGTTGACCTGGCCGGCCGCGACGCCGTTCTGATCCGGACCCGCGATGGCCACCGGTGGAGCGGAGCCGACGCGCCGCGTCAGGATTTCATAACGGATGCGGGGCACGTCCATGGGCACGGGAGACTTGGTCTTGCCGTAGTCCTTCGGGTGAATGTAATTGCCGACCTGGAAGCCGAATTGGATGCGGCCGCTGTCGGTGAGGGCAAGCAGGCTTTCGTTGAGGTCGCCTTCGATGGTGAACGCGAAGTGCTCGGATATGGGCTGCACGAGGCGAAGCTGGCCGCCGGGACTGTTGTTGTGCTGGTGGCTGCGCAAGTACCCGATGTTTCCTTCAAGGTATGCATTGCCCCAGACGCCGACGAGGGCGCTGCCGCCGACCTGATCGGCGATGCGGGCGTAGGTCTGCTGGAACACCCCGGGCGCGAGTTGGATGCTGTTCATGACCGCTTCGTTCTTGAAGCCTTTGGTGGCGAAGATGCCGATACGGCCGCGGCTGAAGATATAGTCGAGCAGGAAGGAGGCTTGGCCGAGTCCGCCGGCGGATTGCATGTCTTTGAAGTTTAGGTACTTGAAGCTGGCGAAGGCGCCGGCCTGGAGGCTGCTGTTGAAACGGTTGACCAGACCGAGATCGAACTGGCCTTCCTGGCGGCCGGGGTAGTACATGTACTCGCCCTGTGCCTGCACGGCGCGCACGCCATCGCCGCCGAACGGCGAGAAGAATTGGCCGCGGCCGTCGAAGCTGAAGTCGCCGGTCTTACCCTTGCCCATGGTGGGCCCGATGTTGACGTTGATGTTGGAGAACTTCTTGTTGCGCCGCTGAGATTCATCCACGGCGCCCATCGCTTCGGTGTGCGCGATTTCCTTGATCTGCTCGGCGCTGGGCGGCCTGGCCGCGCCGCTCACCTGGTCTTTGAGCGTGTTGAGTTGGTTGCGCTGATCGTTCAGTTCGGCGCGCAGCTTGTCGTTCTCGCCCTGAAGATTCTTGAGGGCCGCGAGAATGTCGTCCAGCTTGTCGAGCTTTTTCAGAATCTGCTCGCAGCATTCCTGTTGGCGCTTGGCCATGTCGTTCAACCTGTCGATGAGGGTCGGGAGGACCTCGCTGATGCCGCCCTCTTTGACGAGGGCACCCTTGCCGTCGGTGACCGCCAGCACGACTCGGCGGTTCATGAAGCGGCCTTCCTTCGACTTGTTGTCGACTTCAGGGCTCCTCTTGCCGTCGCCGGCCGTCGTGATCTGGCTGTCGGCGGCGCCGTATCGCACCAGAAATGCCTTGACGGCTTCGGCGCGGTGCATCGCGAGCTTGTCGTTGTAGGCCGCGGATCCCACATAATCCGTGTGGCCGGTAACTTTGACTTTGTAATCGCGATGTTGGCTCAATAACTCTGCCAGCCTTAGCAGGCTGGGATAGCCGTCCGAGAGGATCGACGAATTGAACTCGAAGTTAATCTCTTCCCAATCATCCTTGTGCTGGCCGCCCGTGTTCAAACCCTGCCCGAACAATGCGGACGCCAAGACTCCCACCGCTCCGATCGCTGCTAGCTTCCTCATGATCTTCTGAATCTCCTCGCGAAAATGTGCAACCTGTATTCGAGACTGACCCCGTGTCTAACACCTGACGAGTGGCGACAACGGCGCGACGCTTCCGGCTGGACGCGGTAGGTTCTTGCCGGTGCGCAAACTAAAAATAGGATAACCGGAATCTGTCGGAGCGGGACAGAATTTCCGCCTCACTATTCCCAGTACGTCGTGTGAGTCAGCACAAAGTGGACCAACGACAGTATTGAGCATGCGACAATAGTCAGGTGAGGCTGCCGGACGGGCAGTCGCTCCTGCGCCGCAAGCGTGGGGGAGGAAAGTCCGGTCTCCGCAGGGCAGCGTGCCGGCTAACGGCCGGGCGGGTTCGCAAGAGCTCGACGGAAAGTGCAACAGAAAAAATACCGCCTGGTGAACCCAGGTAAGGGTGAAATGGTGCGGTAAGAGCGCACCGCGGCGGGAGCAATTCCGCCGGCAAGGCAAACCCCACGCGGAGCAAGACCAAATAGGGGAGGAGGAGCGGCCCGTTCCTTTGAACTCCCGGGTAGGTCGCTTGAGGCGTTCAGCAATGGGCGTCCCAGAGGAATGACTGCTGCCCGCAAGGGTACAGAAACCGGCTTACAGTCCGGCAGCCTCGTAAGATTCGCAATCTTAAAGGCGCTGCATGCGCCTGGGAACGCGGTTAGTTCCCGATATCATTGGAACAGGCTCTGCAAGCGGCGCTTGTCTTCCAGTGACATCCCCGGATTCCGGCGAATGTCTTCGCGACGTGAGAGCTTCCGCCTGTAACGCGCAAAATAT
>Ga0335079_10000235_pt1 | contig 65032 bp, 55 predicted proteins | sample Lox_Sample_33_FD_206719 | JGI IMG/M metagenome (GOLD analysis project Ga0335079, IMG submission 206719) | Soil microbial communities from Loxahatchee National Wildlife Refuge, Florida, United States - Lox_Sample_3.3 | ecosystem: Environmental > Terrestrial > Soil > Wetlands | place: USA...
GCGGACCTTCACCAGGGGATCGGCCGACTTCGCGCGGGCCCGCGTCCTGGTCGCCCTCGACCTGCTGGCCTGGCTGGATCACCGCGGCCAGGCCCTGAGCGACCTCACGCAGGCGGACCTGGACCAGTGGCTCGCCGACGGCGCCACCACCCGCCGGGCAGTGCGCTACTTCCTCCAGTGGGCACGCCGCCGCGGCCTGGCCGGCGAGCTGACGGTGCCACTCCCGCCGCGCCAGGAACCGGCACTGCTGCTGGCTGAGGACGCCCATATCCGGCAGCTTGACCAGTGCCTCTCCGACGAGGCCATGCCCTTGGACCTGAGGGTCGGGGGAGCGCTGGTTCTGCTGTTCGGGATGCTGGTCAGCAGGATCACGCAGCTGACCAGGGACGACGTGATCGAGGACGGGCAGGCCACCTGGCTCGCCATCGACGGGCATCGCCTCATGCTGCCATCCCGGCTCGCAGTCCTGGTCCGCCAGCTGCGCGACCAGGACGAGCCACGATGGACTCTGGGTCGCCTGGGAACACCCGCGCCGTGGCTCTTCCCCGGCCAGAGCCCGGCCCGGCCAGCGGTGGATATCCTGCTCGGGGTTCGTCTGCGCCGCTACGGCATCGACGCCCATGCCGGCCGCAACACTGGCCGCCTCGCCCTGGCCGCCGAGCTGCCCGCTTCAGTGCTGGCCGACCTGACGGGCATCAGCATCGGCACCGCGGAGCGATGGTCGCAATGGGCCAGGCGGGACTGGGCTGCCTACGTCGGTCAGCGCGCTGCCGATGACCGCGCAGACACCGCCGACCGGAAACCTGCTAAACAAACCAGCTAAACATGATAATCGCGACTAGGATTAGGTCGTTTAGTAGGTTTGATTGGGAGGTTCCTTGCGCAGCTTCGCCGACCTTGACACGCTCATCGGGCTGGTGCCAGCCCAGGTCGTCACCCGGCTCAGCGCGATCGACTTCGGCCGGGGCTCCGAAGCTCTCTACCGTGACCAGATGCCCGGCCTGCTCACCGAGCTCGCCGACCGGGCCCGCGTCGAGAGCATCACCGCCTCGTCCGCCATCGAGGGCATCATCGTCGCCGACGCCGATCGCGCTCAGCGGATCATCAACCGGCAGGCCACGACGCTGCGCAACCGCAGCGAGCAGGAGCTGGCGGGCTACCGCGACGCCCAGGACTACTTGTTCCGGCACGACTGGCGCCCGCTGAACGCCGGCCTGATCTTGCACCTGCACCGTTTGCTGTTCGCTCACACGGCAATGCCCGGCGGGGCATTCAAGACGGAGGACAACCTGGTGGTGGACCGCTCGCCGGACGGCTCAACCACAGTCCGCTTCAAGCCCGTGCCGGCCGCGAGCACCCCGTTCGCCATCGACGACCTGATCAAGCGCTACGAGCACGCGGTTGCGGCAGGTGAGCACCATCCGGTGCTCCTGTCCGGGCTGTTCGTCCTGGACTTCCTCGTCATCCATCCCTTCGAGGACGGCAACGGGCGAGTGGCCCGCCTGCTCACCGGTGCCATGCTCGGCGAGCACGGCTACACAGTCGGCCGCTACGTTAGCCTTGAGCAGGCGGTCGCCGAATCGGCTGACGCCTACTACCAGGCGCTCCTGGACTCCACCCACGGCTGGCACGAGGACACCACCGACCCCTGGCCTTGGCTCGGCTACTTCACCAGCGTGATCGCCGGTGCCTACGCCGTCTTCGCCGACCGTGCCGCCGCAGCCCATAGCCCGGGGACCAAGCAGCAGCGCATCCGCGAGCACATCCTGCGCCACGCGCCAGCCACGTTCCGGCTAGCCGACGTCAGGATGGCGGTGCCCGGCGTCAGCGACCAGACGATCCGGCTCGTCCTGGAGCAGCTGAGGGGCGAGGGCAAGGTCCGGGCCGACGGGACAGGCCGCTCCGCGACCTGGACACGACTCCCGAATACCGCACCCTCCGAATAAGTACCCTGCGCCAGTACTCTGGGCGAAGTCGCGACGCAACATCTGCGCTGACGCGAATAACTGAATAGCCGCAGGTCATCGGAGGTGATGAGGTCCGTCGCCTCATCACCTCCGATAACCTGATCCACGTAGTCCGCTTACGACGAGTATCAGGGTGCGTCGGGGATCTGCTCGGTCTGTGGGGAAACCAGGTCCCGCCAGCGAATGGCCCCCCGGCAGTCCGATCTGCCGCGACTGCCCGACCATGACGAGCCGCCTGGCCATGCGCTATTTCATCCAGTGGGCAAGCGCAAGCGCCCGCCACGTGACCGACAACCTGGTCAGCGACGCTGCCTATGACACCTTCAGCCCGTTCACCGCATGTGCAGGTCGGCGCCGTCGATACCCAGATTCACGACCACGCCAGCTCATGGTGCCCAGACGCTCAGCACCCGGTCGATGCCGCGCTTGACACGGTCCCTCGCGGTTTCGCGTGGAACTCCTGACATGAGCAGCGAATCGTAGCCGGTGTCCTCGTGCCGTACGGATGCCACGACCGCGAGCTTGATCGCGTCCTCGTCAAGCGCCCGGCCAGCGGCAGAACGGCCGACCCGGCCGGTCCCCCTCGTGCCGGTGTGGCGGGCAATGGCCTCCGCCCGCGTGACCGGGCAGCCAGGGAACAACGCCACGATGCCGGCTGCCAGGCGAGCCTGGAATTCGGTGTCCTCGTGCGCGCGGCGCTCGGTGTCGCGTTCGCGGCGCCGCATTCGCGCGTCCTGGTCGGCGAGGCACTGCCGTTCGGCCTGCTCGAGCGCGGGCTCTTCTACCAGCACTCCCTGCCGCTCGTAGCGCTTTCTCGATCGGCTCCAGCGCACGGCGACGGCGGACAGCCCGCTCGCCTTCTTGGCACGGCGGGTGAGGGCCGCGTCTCCCGCTCCGAGAAACACCAAATGGTCCATGTCCGCGCAGGTCAGGCACAGTTGTCCGGCGTCGTCCATGATGAGGAACGCCCCAGTGTCGCCGCATTTCGCGCATGACCAGTCCTTGATCGGCATGACCACGACGAGGTCAGGCGCCTTGCTCTTGCGCTGCGTCAGACGCTCGCGTCTGACCTCGGACAAATCTGGCGAGATCCAATGCGTGCGGTACGCGCGCTCGACCCCGGGATCACCGTCGGCGGTGAACCGCAGCGGTCGCCGGTCCCTCGCGGCGGCTACGTAACCAGTCTCGGCCGGCGTCAGGCCTGCCGTGTTCGCCCAGCGGTCAAGGTATTCGAGCACCGCCGCGCGCTTGTCCGGCTGGGCCGACACGGCGAGTTCCAAGTGGTCGACCCGGCCCTGCCGCCAGTTGTCGATCAGGCGTTGCGGTAGCCAGCCGATACCGGTGAGCACGTCAAGCGGCGCCACGTAATGCTGCCTGGCGAGAGCGGTCTCGGCGGCCGCGGCCACCCGGCGTTCGAGTTTCGACGGGGGATTGCGGCTCACGGATCGAGGGTACAGTCGGCCGAGCGCGGCACCGCTGTCCCCCGGCCACATTTTTCCCTAACGGCTGCCGTGGTGAGGCGCCGGCCATAGGCGGCACCATCCGGCGCGGACGGGCATACAAAGTGGTGGACGACGAGCCGGACAGTTGGCACCCGTTCATCGACGCGATGGCCGACACTGCCGCCTGCCGCCTGCCGCCTGCCGCCTGCCGCCTGCAGCCGGGCCTGGTCGTCGCCGTCTGTACAGCGGCAACTGTACAGGTTCAGGGCTGCGCCGCCCTGACATGATGGCGATATGCGAACGCTGCGCACTCCCGATGACCGTTTCGCCGGCGTGCCCGGTTTTGGCTATGAACCGCACTACGCCGACGTGGCGGACGGGACGGGCGGCACCCTGCGGATGGCCTGGGTAGCCGCTGGCCCCGCGGACGGCCCCCCCGTTCTGCTGCTGCATGGCGAGCCGAGCTGGTCGTTTCTCTACCGGAAAGTCATGCGGGTGCTCGCCGATGCGGGCTTGCGTGCGATCGCGCCCGACATGCCCGGCTTCGGCCGTTCGGACAAGCCCTCCGAAGCGACTGATCACAGCTACGCGCGGCACGTCGAATGGATGCGGTCACTCGCGTTCGACAGCCTCGGTTTGGAGGGCGTCACGCTGGTCGGGCAGGACTGGGGCGGCCTGATCGGGCTGCGGCTAGCCGTACAGCATCCGGGGAGGTTCGCCCGGATAGTCGCGACCAACACCGGGCTGCCCACCGGCGATCAGGAACTGCCGGAAATCTGGTGGGCGTTCCGCCGGGCCATGACCAGCGCACCGTCGATCAACATCGCCAGGTTCGTCCAGTCAGGCTGCAAGAAGCCGCTGACCGACGATGTGCTCGCCGCCTACGAGGCGCCCTTCCCCAACGCCAGTTACCAGGCGGGGCCGCGAGCCATGCCTGCTCTGGTCCCTGCGACCCCGGACGATCCCGCCGGACCGGCCAATCGGGCGGCCTGGCAACGGCTGCTCAGCTGGGAGAAGCCTTTCCTGGTCGCGTTCAGCGACGGCGATCCAATCACAGGGGGAATGGCCCCAGCCTTGAAGCGGGCGATCCCTGGCGCGGCGGGCCGTAACCACCCGGTGATCGCCGGCGCCGGCCATTTCCTGCAGGAGGATGCGGGCGAGGAGCTGGGCAACATAGTCGCGGCGTTCGTCCATGAGACGGCCTGACGCTGCCGGGGCGGGTACGTAACGGAGCGTTGTCCTGCCGGGTCCCGCGCTCGTTCCCGTGATCGTCCCGCGGTCAGTCGCGTGACCGTCCCGCGCTCGGTCCGCGATCGGGTTCCGCGATAGGTCCGGCGATGGTCTTGCGGTCGTCTCGCGATCCCCACCAATCCCTAAAGCCGCTTCAGCGCCAAACACCAACAGCGCTTACAACCGTTCAGCGGCGAGAATACGTAGGGTAGCGGCGCATTCTTCCGATCCGTGACAACATGCGTAGCGAGGCGAGGCAGCCCACGATGGACGGTGAATGGGCGTGCGGCACTGGCCGCAGCAGGGGCCGCAAGGCTTGGGCGGCAAGCATTGGGCGGCAAGCATTGGGCGCAGCCACGTAACCGTGCGCGGTAGTCATCCGTTGTGACGGATCTCTCGAGCGCGGGGCAGCGGGCCCGGAAGCAGGCCGGCCTATTTGGCTTGTTCCTGACGCGGATTCTGCCCTTGTTACAGTTCGAGTGATGCCGCGTCCGCCGTGTGTGCGCTATACAGGGACGAGTGCGAGGGAGCAAGGTGCGGCCTCAAGAGAAATCCTCGTCGGGCGGTAACCCGGCGCAGGACTGGCTGAACCGTGCTCGGTCCGCGTTTGGCCGCGCGCCGCTCGGCTTGAAGATCATCCTTCTGGTGATGTCCGTTGTGGCGGCCGCCCTCGCAGCGCCGTTCCTCCTGCTCGCCGCCCTAGGGTTCGGGATCGTCGCGGTGCTCGAGGGCCGCCCCAGCGTGGCCGCGTCGCTTTCCGTCGCGATGTGGGGCCTCGCTGGGGCGATCGTCGGTGCGGGCGGACACAAAAGCTGGCTGTTCCCGCTTCTCGCATTGCCGTTCGCGGTGGTCGCGGCGGCGCACGCCGCTACCCTCTCGCGCTGGTATGTGCCGTGCCGCACCGTGGCGTGGGCGCTGCTCTGGTCGGTGCCAGCGGGCGTCGCGGGCTTGCGAATCTGGCCGTCGCAGCCCGTCATCGGCTTGGGCGCCGCCTGGCTGCTCGCTGTCGCCGTGCTCGGCTGGCGGCTGGCCAAGGCGATGCAGGATGAGCGCGTGCGCGGGCGTACACGCGTGCGCGCGGGCGCCGTCGGCGCGTACGGCTACGCCCATTCCGCTGATGTCGCCGTCCGCGAGCAGGCCGTTGCCGGTGAAGCCGCGAGGCCGCGGGAGAAGGAGCCAGGCGGCGCAGCTGCAGAAACCGCGTTGCCGGAGATCTCGGTGGACGAGGCGATGGCCGAACTCGCCAGCATGATCGGCCTGGAACCGGTCAAGGAGCAGATCAGATCGATCGCGTCGTCGATCGAAGCGGCCCGGATGCGAGCCCTCGCAGGTTACGCGACCGACAAACCGATGCGCCACTTCGTGCTCCTCGGCCCGCCAGGCACCGGCAAGACCACCGTGGCGCGTGTCATCGCCAAGATTTTCTATGCCTTCGGGCTGCTCGACACGCCATACGTGGTTGAAGCGCAGCGGGCCGACCTGGTCGGCGAGTTCCTTGGCGCCACGGCGATCAAGACCAATGAGCTCGTCGACGCGGCTCTCGGCGGCGTCCTTTTCGTCGACGAGGCGTACAGTCTCGTGAACGAGGGCGACGGCCAGGCCGACAGGTTCGGCAACGAGGCCGTTCAGGCACTGCTCAAACGGGCAGAGGACGACCGCGAAGACCTCGTCATCATCCTCGCCGGATACGACAAGCAGATGGAGGACTTCCTGGCCAGCAACCCCGGCCTGGCGTCGCGGTTCGCCACCCGGGTGAAGTTCCCCAGTTATACGGCGGCCGAGCTGCTGCAGATCGCCGAGTCCTGCGTGGAGCGGCGGGGCGATGTGCTTGACGCCGACGCGCGGCCAGCCCTGTGGCGGATGTTCGAGGAGGTGGCGCGCCGTCGCATCGTTGATGACCTCGGCAACGGGCGGTTTGTGCGCAGCCTGGTAGAAAAGGCGGCGGAGGCGCGTGACGTGCGGGTCATGAGCAACGCACACGATCCGGATCCGGCCGAGCTCATCACCATCTGCCCGCCTGACACCGATCGCGCGTTCGCCGAGCTCACCTCTCGTTTCCGCGGGTACGAGCAGACGCCAACGTTGGCGAGCGCGCTAGCCGAGTTGGATGGCCTCATCGGCCTCGAGCCTGTGAAGCAACAGGTGCGTGCGATCACCGCTCAGCTCCAGGTGGCGCGCATGCGCGAGCGCCAGGGCCTGGCCAGCATGCCGCCCGCGAGGCACTTCGTGTTCACCGGCCCGCCGGGTACGGGCAAGACCACGGTGGCGAGGGTCCTCGGCCGTGTATTTGCCGCGCTCGGTCTCCTTGCGCGGCCTACGGTGGTTGAGGCACACCGCGGCGATCTTGTCGGGGAGCATCTGGGTTCGACGGCGGTCAAGACCAACAAGGTGATCAGCTCCGCGCTCGGCGGGGTGCTGTTCGTCGACGAGGCATACTCGCTCAGCAACCACGGGTATTCCGGCGGCGACGCATACGGTGCCGAAGCGATCCAGATCCTGCTCAAGCGGGCGGAGGACGACCGCGACCGCCTGGTCGTCGTGCTGGCAGGTTACACAGCGGCGATGGAATCGTTCCTGGCGAGCAATCCGGGCCTCGCGTCACGGTTCGCCACCCGGGTGCGGTTCCCGAGTTACTCGGCCGCGGAGTTGCAGCGCATCGCGATGCATCTGGCGGGCCAGGCCGGCGACGTTTTCGACTCCGAGGCGCTCGCCGGACTAGGGCAGATCTTCGGCGAAGTCTGTGCGCAGGACCGGGTGGATGAGCTTGGCAACGGCCGATTCGCGCGGTCGCTGTTCGAGCGTGCTTGCGCGAACAGGGACCTGCGGGTGTCGCGGCTGGGCGAACGCGCGAGTGCAGCGGAACTGACGACCGTAACCGGCGCCGACATCCGCGCTGCCTGTCAGGACTTCGCAGCCCGCTGATCAGCGCTCAAGTTCTGCGCCTGTCGGCCAGCGGCAGGTCCTTCAGGCCCGGGTAGCGCCGGGGAGGGCAGTGCCGCCCCAGGGATGGTCGTGACGAGCAAGGACTGTGCCGCCACACCGAAAGGCCCAGCGGCGTCGTGCAGCGTCGTGCGGCAGGTTCCGGCGCCTTCCGGGCCGACCACGGAGGCCGATTCCAGGCAGACCCACTCATCTGCCGGGTGCCTGTGCAGGTGAAGCGAGAGGTCGAGGTTGTGATAGCTCCAGGCGGACCGGTCAAGCACGGCGCTTATCCCGCTGCCGAAGTCGGCGAGTGCGGCTGCTCGTTGCAGCGACGAGGGCAGCACGTCTGGCAGCAAGGGTACGAGCAGCCGCGCCCAGGCGACCGCGGGAGCGCGTTCGCGGAACGATCCGCGGACGAATCGCATCTCTACCGCTTCCTGGTAACCGAACCGGAAGGATGCGCGGCCAAACGACGACTCCTCAGCAACGGGCCAGGAGCAGCGCCGGCGGCCGTGCTCGCGGCTGGGGCAGTGCCGGTGGCGGTACTCGCGGCTGAGGCGCCGCCTGTGAGTCCGCGCTGAGCCAGGGGCGGCGGAGTGGGCGGCTGAGTCGGCGGCGGCTGAGTCCGCGGCGGCTGAGCCCGCGGCGACCGGGTAGGCCGCAGCTGAGTCGGCAGCGGCTGAGCCGTTTACAGCCCCCGCCATGAACAGGCCGGGTGCCACCTGCCATGCCCGGGCGCGGGCGCAGACCCGCTCATCATGCGTCAGGCTGGCGTCGACGCAGCGGGTGCGGCGCCCGTCCTTGACCACCTCGACATTTGAAGCAAGTTCAGCAACCGGCACCCCGGCCAGGAAATCGACGCTGAACTGCGGTGTCAGCCAGGTAACGCTGACCTGGCTGCGGCACGTACAGGCTGCCTTCCATCCGCACAGTTTGCCCGAACCATGCCCGAGACCATCCCGAGACCATCCCGAGACCGTGTCTGAGGGTGAGCCGGGGCCGGCCGACCCGCCTCATGTGAGTGGCCGATCGAATTACTCGCACCAGCACTTTCACCGGGCTCGAGTTTGTCGAACCCGGTCTGGTGCTGGTGTCCGAATGGCATCCCGACGCGGACACCCCGAACGCGCGCGACCATCCCGTTCTGCGGTTGGCATGCGCCCGCGTCGCGCGGAAGCCTTGATCGCGGATCCCGGGTGAGGCGCCGTCCGCGGCGGTATGAGAATCGCTCAGGTCTGCGGCGGCAGGTCGGCCAGGGCCGCGGCGATCTCGTCTTCGTCCGAACCCACCTCGTCGAGGGTTTCCATCAGCACGTGCAGGGCCTCGTGCCGTTCGGTGCCGAGATCGAGGAGCCGTTGCGCAGCCTCCCACAGTTCCGGCGGTTGGCCGCGCCACAACCTGTCGGCGAGCGCGACGTGATGGTCGAGATGGGTGTCCGCGTCATGTTGCGCGCCGTGCCTGCCGTTACCCCACTGGCTGCCGCGGCCGTGGCTGGCCGCTAGGAGCCTCCGGCGATCGGCGGGCTCAGCGGGGTTCAGGGAGTCCAGATCCACTTCGCCATAGCGGCCGGCGAGCAGCGGAAATGCGAAAGTCCGGCGCGCGAGCGCCTCCAGGTCACCGTCCGGCAGCAGTCGGTTGACCAGATCGCGGTCAAGCCCGAACGATTCAGGGCCGCGATAGGTCCGCGCGAAGGTGCCGATGGACTCGAACACGGCGTCGAGCGTTGCCCTGATCGCGCTTGTCCGCAACTCGCTCCGTCTCCCGGCCCATCGGGTCCAGGCGGCGAGGACATGCGGCATGGCGTCCTGCTCCGCCGGGCTCAGCACGACCTTGCGCGGCAGCCAGTCAAGCAGGAACCGCTCCACCTTGATGGGACTCATTCGCAGTGGCCGACGGAAATCATGGTCACAGCCGTAGTCGATGATGCGGTCGGTGCAGCGGCTTGCCGCCCGCCGGTCGGACAGATCCTCGGCCTCGTCCGAGGCGAGGAACTCCGCTGCGAGCATGGCCCGGTAGTCCTTGCTCCAGGCCAGGTGCCGTGGGCCAGCCGTGACCGCAAGCCCAGGGGCGGTCGCGATGGACCCTGCGACCTGGCGGCCTGGCGGGAGTGTGCGGATCCTCGCCCTGATGAACGCGTGATAGGCGGCGAAGGAATCGCTCACCGGCGGCGCGACGGCGCGGTCGGTCTCCGCCAGCGCGGCTTCGAGCATGCGGCGCGCCTGCCCGGGTGGCAATGCGTCGAATGATCCGTGGCCTGCGGTCTCCGGGTCTCCGGCAGCCGCACGGCCGCGCTCGAGCAGCTTGTCCACGTGCGAGGTAACCCAGCCGTCGCGGAGCATGCCGCTGTAGTTGTAGTCGACGGCAGCGACGAGCGCGTGCCTTTCCGCACCCGCGTAGCTGAAGACACAGACCACCTCGTCGTGGTCACCGTAGGTATCGCGGTTGACGTAGCACTCACCCGGCGCGACCTTGCCGACCTGGTCGGCCCAGCGCGGGCGCGGCACGCCGCGCTCCATCAGTTCGAGTGCGGCTTGCTCCGCCTGTGCGGCCTGGCGGGTGGTGCCGAGGCAGGCGATTCCCGCGAGCAGGGCAAGCGCTACCGGGTTGCGCTGGCGGGCGGCGTAAGCGACAAGGCCCTCGCCCACGAGTTCCTCGACATCGAGGCCGTGCCTGCCGCCGTCGCGCTGATTACGCTGTGTTCCCTGCTTACCCTCGTCACCAGTATCCAGGCGCTGCCCCCACCAGGTGCCGAGGATCTTGCTTATCATGAGTTCCGCGTCAAGCGGGCTGCGCAGCGCGAGCAATTCACGCGCTGCCGTGAGCATCTCCGCGAACAGCGCGTTCGGCGGCGGGCTTGCGCCTGCGGCCGCCCGGTGAGCCGCCCGCACGTTGCGCGGGCCATCGCTCGAACCGCCGCGCGGGCCCTGGCCACCGGTGGGTTTGCTACGGCGCTGGCTCACACTGTCGCCTTGTTGCCTCTCCGGCCGCGTGCCGCGTCGCCACGTCGACGTTACGGTGCCACTCGGCCACGGTCTCATCTCAATCAGGCCAGACACGCGCTGCACGTTTACCAGCTCGGCCCGGGATACGGACCAAGCCTCTCAGATGGGCGCACCGCGATGCCATCGCTACGGGGACGGCCCGCCCGCATCGTGACCTTCTCGGGTCGCGCGGGCGGAACCCGGGCCGCGGGACGCGAGCCCGGGTTCGCGGGCGCGAGCCGACATCTCGGCGCGCAGGCGTGAGCCGACTGCCTGCTACCCGGACGGCGGTACCGAGTTCACCAACCCGAGCAGACGCTCGCGCGCGACCCGTTCGACCAGTCCTGCCGTGACCGCGAGGCCCAGGTGGTCGGCGCACATCCAGGTGTCGGTGACACAGCGCTCGACCGTAGTGGCCGGCAGCGCGGGAAACTCGGCGGTGAGCCGAGTTGTGACTGTCTCGCTGGCGGCCAAATCCGTCCCACGAACCCGCTGCACCTGCGGGCCTGCGACGGCGCGCTCTATTACTGCCTGCATCTCGGACCTCTGTCAGCGTGTGTCAGCATGCCTGAATGACGCGGCATTGCTCCAGATCCCATTTCAACTGCGTTGACCACCATGTCAAGGGTCTGCAACGTAAACCGCTCGTTACTTCTTGCGTGGCCGCGGCTCGGGTGTGCTAGCGGGAGCAGCCCCGTGGGAATGACGACACTCGCGCCACTGCGCCGCCGGCCTGCCGCGTAGCAGCCTATACCCCTCAGGATCCCCAGATAACGGTCGGTTAGAGCCTCAGCACGTCTAGTCTAGGTCGCGCTCTATGAAACCGCCATGCCACGAATCAAGTGCCTCTGACCTGGGACTTCACGAATTTGCGGTAGGTTTCTGCCTTGACTTTGAGCGCCTCAGAGGCAGCCGGGCGCCGCGCGTGTGAGCCCCGGGTTGGGGCGCGAAAAACCTGCGCCTGGTGGTCCCGGGGAGGCCCGACGGTCACTGTCAACGTGGAGAACTCGGATGTCGCCAGGCGATCTTAGGCAGGGATTACGGGGAGGGGGAGAGGTGGCTGGGTTTGTCATCCGGCGCGCGCTCAGCCGGGTCAAGGGCCTCGCGCGCGTGCTGACCGCGCACCTGTCGTGCGTACCTGTCTCCAGTACCATGCCAAGACCGATAGCCTGCTGTATTCAGGGCACACTGTACGTCACTCAGCACGCAGCAGGCCGAAGGGAGCCATCGCATGACAGGCGCCGGCCCCCACCGGGGGACTTGCCCGTGAGCACGGACACCTCTGTGCCGCAGCCGCGGGTGTCTGGGCTGGCGGTATCCGACTCCGCGCTGCTCGCGACGCTGCTCCGCGAAGCGCCGATCGGATTTGCGTTCTTCGACCCGGACCTGCGCTTCCGCCGGGTGAACCGGACGCTAGCGCGCCTGCACGGGTTGGGTCACCGTGAGCATCTTGGGCGGCTGCCTTCCGAGATCTGGCCGCCCGACCTCGCCACCAGGGTGGAGTCGTCGGTGCGCCGGGTGCTCGCTGAAGACCGGCCGGTCTTCGAGGCCGACCAGCAGATTGCCACGGTCGTGGGGCCGGCGGCGCGACGGGAATCGCCGGATGGGCGCGATCATCAGGTGGACGGCCACGCGGAGGTGCACCACTGGGCGTTCTCATGGTTCCCTTCGCACGATACGGATGGCAAGATCACCGGCGTCGTCCTTATCGCCGTGGACGTCACCGACAGGCAACGTGGTGAAGAGGCGGTGCGCAGGAGCGAGGAGCGATACCGGTCCCTCGTCCGCGCTGGCGCACAGGTCGTGTGGGTGACCACGCCGACCGGTGACATCGCTGAGGACTCGCCCGAATGGCGGGCGATCACGGGTCAGACGCTCGGCGAGTACGTGGGCAGTGGGTGGCTGGACGCTATCCATCCCGAGGACCGCGAGCGCGTGGAGCACGCGTGGCGCGAATGCGTACGTACCGGCGCCGTGTTCGACACGTCCTACCGCGTCCGCACCCGCGCCCGGGCATACAGGTACTACGACGTGCGCGCGGTGCCCATCATGCGTGATGGTGAGGTGGTCGAGTGGGTCGGCGCCAACACCGACGTAACCGGCCAGCGCGAAGCCGAGGAAATGCGCGGCCGTCTCACCGAGCAGCTGTCTGCCGCGGCGCTGCGCACCGCCAGGCTGCAGCAGGCGACGTCAATGCTCGCTGAGGCGCTCACGGTGGAGCAGGTCGTCGAGGTGATCACCGAGGTCGGCCGGTCGGCGATCGGCGCGGACCGGTCGGCGGTGGCCCTGCTTGATCCTGAACGGCTGCGGTTGAAGACAATCAACGCGGTCGGCATCCCCGACGGTCCTGGCTCACACGAGGACGATATTCCGCTGGACCGGCCGAGCATCATGACGACCGCGATCTTGACCAGGCGGCCTGTTCTGGTCGAGACCCCGACTTCTCTGCGCGCGTACTTCGACCCTGAGGCCAACCTGGACCTCTTCCTCGATCACACGGATGAACGAGCGTGGGTCGGGCTTCCGCTGCTCGCCGCCGGTGCGCCGCTTGGCGCGCTCAGGTTCTCCTTCGCCCGGCCCAGGAAGATCACAGAGGAGGAGCGGGTTTTCCTGGAGGCGCTGGCCGGTCAGTGCGCGCTCGCGGTCGAGCGGGCCACCTTGTTCGAGCGCGAGCACACGACGGCGGAGACCTTGCAACGCAGCCTGCTGCCTGACCGCTTGCCCGACGTGCCAGGTATCGTCCTCGAGGCCAGGTATCTGCCGGTCACCAGCAACATGGAAATCGGCGGCGACTGGTACGACGCGTTCTTGCTGGCCGATGGGCGGCTAGCGGTCGCGGTGGGCGACGTTATGGGCAAGGGCGTTACGGCGGCGGCTGGCATGGGCCGGGTCCGCAATGCCCTCCGCGCGCTCGCGCTCAGCGACCCGCGTCCCGCGGCGGTCCTTACCGGCCTCGACAGGCTGTTTGCCGCCACTGAGCTTGAGGAGCAGGTGACGACCGTCGCTTACGTCGTCATCGATCCTGCGACCGGCGAAGGCGTCGGTGGCAACGCCGGTCACCTGCCGCCCCTGCTGCTGACGGCGGATCGGCCGCCGCAGCTCGACGCAACGCCCGCAGGAACCCCCCTCGGCTGGGCCAGCCCGCGAAGGCAGTACGCTTTCCGGTTGCAGAAGGGGAACACTGCGGTCTGGTATTCCGATGGACTTGTGGAGAGTCGTGATCGCGGCCTCGACGCCGGCCTTGACGAACTCGTCACGGTCGCCGGGCAGGCATCCCCGGAGGTGATCGCGCGTCCGGGCGGGCTTCTCGAGTATCTGGTCGACAGGATGCTCGCGGGTCACGAACAAGATGATGATGTCACCGTTCTTGTACTTCAGGTGCCGTACGAATGATGTGGATGAGCGCAGGTGAGAACCCGGAGGGAGCCGGTCACCGCAGCGGTCAGACTGCCCGATCTGGACGATCCACCGTCCAGGGCAGCCTAGTGTGGTGGCTGGGCATGGTCCAAGCAACCGGGTCCTCGGAGCAGGGTCCGAATCTCGGCAGATGTTCGCGGGAGAGGTATCTGTGTCGCCGGCCAGACAGCAGCGAGAAACAGCGGTCGCACTTGTGGATGACGCCGTGCCCGCGCCAGGCGAAGATGAGCCAGGCGCGGATTCCGGCCATGTGCGGCGGGGCGCGGCAAGCAAGCGGCCGCGCGCAGTGAAACAGTCGGCCACCGAGCCGGCCGCGGACGCCGAACGCGCTCCGCGCAAGAAGGATGCGTCCCGATCGGCTGAGGCCGGCCTTGCCGGACCTTCGCCGGAGGAACCGGCTTCCCAGCCAGCGGACGATGGGGACATCGGCCTGGACGGGGCGGTAGACGCCGCTGAGGGTGACGACCTCGATCTGGCCGGACCTGACGACGTCGCGGATCTGGACGACCTCGAAGAGGTCGACGTGACCGACGACGAGATCGCGGTGGAGATCGAAGCCGACGTGGTCGTGGATGAACCAGCGGACGTGGCCGACGCGGAGGAACCTGCGGATGGCGGCGACGGCCCAGAAGAAGTGACCGCCGGGCGCGAGGCCGATGGGCCGACCGGCGCTGTGCGCGAGACCGAGGGAGACGACGAGGCCTTCGTCTACGGTGACGACGACGAGGATCTCCCCGCGGCACAGGTCGCCGCCGCTGGTGCCACCGCCGACCCGGTGAAGGACTACCTCAAGCAGATCGGCAAGGTCCCGCTCCTCAACGCCGAGCAGGAAGTGGAACTGGCGAAGCGCATCGAGGCTGGGCTGTTCGCGGAGGAGAAGCTCGCCGCAGACGGCGTCAGGCTCGCCGCGAATGGCCGGGGTGATCTGGAGTGGATAGCCGAGGACGGCAGACGCGCCAAGAATCACCTGCTTGAGGCGAACCTGCGGCTCGTGGTGTCGCTGGCGAAGCGGTACACCGGGCGCGGCATGCTCTTCCTTGACCTGATCCAGGAGGGCAACCTCGGCCTGATCCGCGCGGTCGAGAAGTTCGACTACACCAAGGGATACAAGTTCTCCACCTATGCGACGTGGTGGATCCGGCAGGCCATTACCAGGGCCATGGCCGACCAGGCGCGTACGATCCGCATCCCCGTGCACATGGTGGAAGTGATCAACAAGCTCGCCCGCGTACAGCGGCAGATGCTGCAGGATCTGGGTCGCGAGCCGACACCTGAGGAGCTCGCGGCCGAGCTCGACATGACCCCGGAGAAGGTCATCGAGGTGCAGAAGTACGGCCGTGAGCCGATCTCGCTGCATACCCCGCTCGGTGAGGATGGCGACAGCGAGTTCGGTGACCTGATCGAGGACTCTGAGGCCATCCAGCCGGGGGAGGCGGTCAGCTTCACGCTGCTGCAAGAGCAGCTGCACTCGGTGCTCGACACGCTGTCCGAGCGCGAGGCGGGCGTGGTGTCGATGCGGTTCGGGCTCACCGACGGTCAACCCAAGACGCTCGACGAGATCGGCAAGGTCTATGGCGTGACCAGGGAGCGGATCCGCCAGATCGAATCCAAGACAATGTCCAAGCTGCGCCACCCCTCCCGTTCCCAGGTGCTGCGCGACTATCTCGACTGAGACTATCTCGACTGAGACTATCTCGACTGAGACTATCTCGACTGATCTGACGTCACGCCGTCGGCTGGCGTCGACCGATAACCGTGATCCCGGAGCGTATTCAGTGACATTCGCTAAGAATGCCGGGATCCTAATGTAGCGCCGCCGCTGCTCTCCCCAGCCGCCGCCCGCGGGCGGCGGCTGGGCGGGCGTGGCCGCGTCACCTGGGCCGGCGGCGACCGTCCCCGGCTGTGGCGGTGAGCAGCGTGGCCGCGTGGTCGGCCACGTAGGACTGCGATTCGCGCGGCATCCGCACGTAGCCCTGCGCGGGCGGGCGGGCGGGCAACTCCAGCGGCCGCCACTGGACGTCGCGATAGGGGATGCTCGAGAGCAGGTGCGCGATCATGTTGATCCTGGCGCGCCGCTTGTCGTCGCTTTCGACGACGTACCAGGGCGCCTCCGGAATGTCGGTGTGCACGAACATCTCGTCCTTTGCCCGCGAGTAGTCCTCCCACTTGGTGATCGACTCAAGGTCCATGGGGGACAGCTTCCAGCGGCGCATCGGATCGTCCAGCCTGGACCTGAACCGGATCTGCTGCTCAGCATCGCTGACCGAGAACCAGTATTTACGCAAGATGATCCCGTCTTCGACGAGCAGCCGCTCGAAGATCGGGCACTGGTGGAGGAACCGCTTGTATTCCTCCTTGGTGCAAAAGCCCATCACGTGCTCGACACCGGCGCGGTTGTACCAGCTACGGTCGAACAGCAGGATCTGGCCGGCCGCGGGAAGGTGCTCAACGTAGCGCTGGAAATACCATTCGGTGCGTTCCCGTTCGGTGGGTGCCGGCAGCGCGGCGATTCTGGCGATGCGGGGATTGAGGTACTGGGTTACCCGCTTGATCGTGCTTCCCTTGCCTGCCGCGTCGCGCCCTTCGAAGATCACGACGACGCGTCTTCGCTCGGCCCGCACCCACTCCTGAAGCTTGACGAGTTCCGCCTGCAGGCGGACCAGTTCGTGCTCGTAGATGCGACGCGGCAGCCGTTTGGTATCTGTGGCCTGCACCTTGCCGTGCGCTTTCTTGGCCTTGCCGTCCTTGCTGGTGCCGTCCTTGTGCGCCACTGTCGCCTCCCTCAGCTGAGTATGGACGTACCCGGCAACCGGCAAGTGATCCTGGCAAATCCGCATGGCCGGGTCAGGCGAGCGGGATGAGCAGGTCCTCCTCCTCCGACGTTCGGCAGGTGATGCGGAAGTTCGACACCCGTCAGGCTGAACGGCCCCGCGCGCTGCGGCCAGGGCAGTTCGTAGACGTCGAAGACCTGGTGGAGATCGGCGCGGGGTCAACCGCCGCCAGCCGCCCGATGACACCCTCGACGCAGAACAGCGGGATTTTCGGGAGGTGCCCGCCCCCGTCGGCACGTGCACGGTAGGGCGCGTGGGCGTCCAGGCAGTGGTCGGCGTGCCCGTGGGTGGTGACGACCGCGTCGATCTGATCGGCGGGGCAGCGTGCGAGCAGGCGCGGCAACGTCGCATAGCCGAAGGTCGAGCACGATCCTGAAGCGGTCCCGCTCGACCAGGAAGCCAGCCGCAGCTCGCCCGGCCTCCGGCCAGGCGCCGCAACTGCCAAGGACCCGCAGGTTCCGCATGGCAGCCATTCTGTCAGCACAGAATCTGTCAGCACAGAATCTGTCAGCACAGAATCTGTCAGCACAGAATCTGTCAGCACAGAATCTGTTCAGCACAGACATGCCTGCGCGGGCCGGGTGCCGTGCGCGAACGGCCCGAGCAAGCCAAGAAAGGGCGCCCTTTCACCCATCAGGGAGGCGGGGCGCCCAGGGAAACGGGCTCAGCGCTCGCGCGTGGTCTGTGCCGTGCTGGAGAGCCGTTCGGTCTCATCCTGAATTTCCGCCGCTACCTTAGCCAGCACCGGCGCGTGCTGCCTGTTGTGATGAGCACAGAACAGCAGTTCTCCGGAGTTGGGGAGCAGGACGCGGACGAACGCCTGGGCACCGCAGCGGTCACATCTGTCCGCGGCAGTGAGCGGCTTGGTGGGGGCTAGAGCTCCGTTCAACGTCGCCTCCTCGCCTTCAGCTGGCTTGCTATCGTGCGTTCCGGCCGGTCAGCCGTGCGTTCCGGCCGGTCAGCCGTGCGTTCCGGCCGGTCAGCCATCTTCTCTCTCAGCACAGCACAACACCTAACCGCAGCTCCACGTTCCCAACCGGAGTTCTCCTACGCCACGAGCGTAAGGCCAGCATTAAAGTGACCCAGGTTACTGGTGGCTTAATGTCACGTAATGTCACATGCATGTTCACTACAGTAGCCGGTTTCGATCACGGAAATGCCATGATCCGATACTCTGCGCGCTCATGCCCGGCGCGCGGCGTGCCTTTGCCGCTTTGTCGGCGGGACCGGCTACCCTGCGGTGAGGCATCAGTCCCCGCTACTCGCAGGGATCCACGCCTGGAGGAGACCACCAGTGACCGCCCCTATCACGACGCCCGTGCCCGGAGCGCCGACCGGCGCCGACGGTTACACGGCGCACCACCTGTCAGTTCTCGATGGGCTCGACGCGGTACGTAAGCGCCCGGGCATGTATGTCGGCTCCACCGACAGCCGGGGGCTGCTGCACTGCCTGTGGGAGATCTTCGACAACTCGGTGGACGAGGCGCTGGCCGGGTACTGCTCGCGGATCGAGGTCACGACCCACGCCGACGGCAGCGCGGAGGTGCGCGACAACGGGCGGGGAATCCCGGTCGACGTGGAACCCAAGTCCGGCCTGACCGGGGTGGAGCTCGTACTGACCCGGCTGCACGCGGGCGGCAAGTTCGGTGGCGGCTCCTACACCGCATCAGGCGGGCTGCACGGGGTTGGGGCCTCCGTGGTGAACGCGCTCGCCGCCCGGCTGGATGTCGAGGTCGACCGCGGCGGCCATACCCACGCCGTCAGCTTCAGGCGCGGTGTGCCTGGCGAGTTCGCGGGCCCGGGCCCACAGGCGCGGTTCACCCCCAGGCCGGGATTGCGCCAGGTCCGCAGGATCGCCAAGCGGGTGACGGGCACGAGAATCCGGTTCTGGCCGGACCGGCAGATCTTCCTGCGGGACGCGGACATTCCGCTCGGCTCGCTGGCCGAGCGCGCCCGCCAGACTGCCTACCTGGTGCCCGGGCTCACCGTGAGCGTGGTCGACGCCCGTGACCGGGACAGCCGCCAGGCCGGCCCAGCTGCGCAGGACCTGAGGGCCGAGCCGGACAGCCGGGCGGACCAGGAATTCAGGTTCGACGGCGGCATCGCGGAGTTCTGCGCCCACCTCGCGCCCGACGAACCCGTCACCGACGTGCTGCGCCTCGCGGGTTCCGGGCGGTTCACCGAGACCGTGCCCGTGCTCGATGAGCAGGGCCACATGACCCCGGCCGACGTGGAACGCGAGCTCAACGTCGACGTCGCGCTGCGCTGGGGCACCGGATACGACAGCGTCATGCGCTCGTTCGTCAACGTCATCGCGACGCCGAACGGCGGCACGCACATGACCGGCTTCGAGCGTGCGCTCGTCCGCGCCCTCAACGAGCAGTTGCGCGGCGTCAGGCTGCTCAAGAACGGTGACGACCCGGTCTCCAAGGACGACGTGGCTGAGGGGCTGACCGCGGTCGTGGCGGTGCGGCTGCCCGAGCCGCAGTTCGAGGGCCAGACCAAAGAGGTGCTCGGCACCCCCGCCGCGGCGAAGATCGTGGCGCAGGTCGTCGGGCAGGAGCTTCGCTCGTTTTTCGCCGAGCCTAAGCGCGGGCAGAAGCAGCAGGGCCGCGCCGTGCTCGAGAAGGTCGCGTCCGCGGCCAAGGCACGCATCGCCGCCCGTGAGCACAGGGAGAACCAGCGCCGCAAGAGTGCGCTCGCTAGCTCGGCGCTGCCCGCGAAGCTGGTGGACTGCCGGTCGGCGGATGATCGCAGCGAGCTGTTCATCGTGGAGGGCGACTCCGCGCTCGGCACGGCCAAGCTCGCCAGGAATTCGGAGTTTCAGGCATTGCTGCCGATCCGGGGCAAGATCTTGAATGTGCAGAAGGCGTCGCTGGCCGACATGCTGAAGAACACCGAGTGCGCCGCGATCATCCAGGTGCTCGGGGCTGGCTCCGGCCGTACCTTCGAACTGGACGCCGCGCGTTATCAGCGGGTCATCTTCATGGCCGATGCCGATGTTGACGGCGCGCACATCCGGTGCCTGCTGCTCACCCTGTTCCATCGGTACCTGCGGCCGATGCTCGACGCCGGCCGGGTGTTCGCGGCGGTGCCGCCGCTGCACCGGGTCGAGCTGGTGAAGCCCCGCAAGGGGCAGGACAAGTACCGCTACACCTATTCCGACGCCGAGCTGCACCGCAGCCTGCTCGAGCTCGAGCGCAGGAGCCAGCGCTGGCGGGAGCCGGTCCAGCGCTACAAGGGCCTCGGCGAGATGGATGCGGCACAGCTCGCGGAGACGACGATGGATCCACGGCGCCGCGCGCTCCGGCGGATTCGCGTTGATGACGCTGCCGACGCGGCGACCGTGTTCGACCTCCTGATGGGCAACGAAGTGGCGCCACGACGCGACTTCATCGTCAGTGGTGCCGCAGAGCTTGACCCGTCGCGAATCGACGCGTGAGCTCTTCTACCAACACGGGTTTAGGGCGTGTCCGGAGTGTGCGCGGCCAGGCCCGCGCCGACGGCCGCGAGCGGATGCGCGAGCCCCACCCCTGAGCCGTCCCGCTTGCCTGACGGGCCAGGCAAGTCGATCGGCGCGCCCGCCGCGGTCGCGCCGAGCGCGGGGGAGACGCCCGCCCAGGCGAGAATCAGCTCATCCTCGCCCTTGAGGAACCGGTGGCAGCGCACGCCACCGGTGCCGCGGCCCTTCGGCGGGAAATCGGCGTACGGCGCCACCTTTACGCTCGCGGCCGCCGTGCCGGGCAGCGCGCCCGCCCTGCCCGCGACCGTCACCACCACGGCGTCGCCGGATTCCGCCGGATCATCCACCGCGCCGAACCACACCACGTGGGCGCCCGCGGCAAGGCGTATCCCCGCCATTCCCCCTGCCGCCCGGCCCTGCGGCCGGACGGCCTCGGCGCTGAACCGCAGCAACTGCCCGTCGCTGGTCACGAACACCAGATCCGCGGTGTCGGCTGCGGCCGCCAGGCCCACAACCTGATCGCGGTCTTTGAGCGCGATCACCTCGAACTCCGCACGCGCCTGCGGGTAGTCAGGTATCACCCGTTTGACCACGCCATCGGCGGTGCCGAGGGTCAAGGCAGGAGCGTCGGCGGCCAGGCCGGCGAGCCCGACCACGGTCTCACCGGCAGCGAGCGCCACGAACTCGGTCACCGGCGCGCCGCCGGCCAGCCCAGGCGCGTGCGCGCTCGGCGGCAGCGCGGGAAGGTCGAGCACGCTGAGGCGGATCAGTCGGCCGGACGAAGTGACCACGCCGACGCTGCCCCGCGCCGTGGCGGGCGCCACCGACGAGATCACGTCGTGCGCGCCGCGCGGCCCAACTGAGGCTCCGGCGAGCGCGGCGCCCGCGGCGCTGGGTGGTGCGCCACGCGGCAACCGCTGCGGATCATCGTGGTCGGCTGCCGCGGCGCGGGCGATCAGGCCGGTCGCCGACAGGAGGACCGAGCATGGGTCGTCCGCCACCTCGAGCGGAACGGCCGCCGTCTTCGGCGCGCTGCCCGTGCCCTCGAGCAGCACGGTTCGCCGCGGCGTAGCGAACCGCTCGGCGATCTCCGCGAGCTCGCCGGAGACGACCGCCCGCAGCCTGGTCTCGGATTCGAGGATCGTGGTCAGTTCCGCGATCTCGGCCTGCAGGGTCTCGCGCTCATGCTCGAGCTCGAGCTTGTCGTATTTGGTGAGCCTGCGCAGCGGGGTGTCGAGAATGTACTGGGCCTGGATGTCGGACAGCTCGAACACGTTGATCAGCCGCTGCTTGGCTTCCGCCGCGTCCTCGCTTGAGCGGATGACCTGGATGACCTCGTCGATGTTGAGCAGGGCGATCACAAGGCCGTCGACCAGGTGCAGCCGCTCCTGGCGCTTTGCGCGCCGGTACTCGCTGCGCCGCCTGACCACGTCGATGCGGTGCTCCACATACACTTGCAGCAGTTCGCGCAGGCCGAGCACGCGCGGCTGGCCGTCGACGATCGCCACGTTGTTGATCCCGAACGACTCCTCCATCGGAGTCAGCCGGTAAAGCTCCTCAAGCACCGCCTCGGCGTGGAAGCCGTTGCGCACCTCGACCACCAGGTGCAGGCCGCGCTGCCGGTCGGTCAGGTCCTTCAGGTCCGCGATGCCCGCCAGCTTCTTCGCGTGCACGAGGTCCTTAATCCGGGCGATGACCTTCTCCGGGCCGACGGTGTACGGCAGTTCGGTCACCACGATCCCGGTCCGCCGCGGGCTGATCTTCTCGATCCGCGCCGCGGCCCGCGTCCTGAACGTGCCGCGGCCTGACTGATAGGCTTCCCTGACCCCGTCCAGGCCGATGATCTTCCCGGCGGTCGGCAGATCGGGACCGGGCACGAAACGCATCAACGTGTCGAGGGTCGCCTCGGGATTGTCGATGAGGTGCCTGGCCGCGGCGATCACCTCGCCGAGGTTGTGCGGCGCCATGTTGGTGGCCATGCCAACCGCGATGCCGGCGGCGCCGTTGACCAGCAGGTTCGGGAAGGCGGCTGGCAGGACGTCTGGCTCGGTCTCCTGGCCGTCGTAGTTCGGCCGGAAATCGACGGTGTCCTCGCCGATCGAGGCGACCATCTCCATCGCTGCGGGCGCCATCCGCGCCTCCGTGTAGCGCATCGCCGCTGGCGCGTCGTCACCGCCGAGTGAGCCGAAGTTCCCGTGCCCGTCGATCAGCGGGAGCCGCATCGCCCACGGTTGCGCCATCCGGGCGAGGGCGTCGTAGATCGCGGTATCGCCGTGCGGGTGCAGCCGGCCCATCACCTCGCCGACGACCCGGGCGCACTTGACGTGACCGCGATCGGGCCGCAGGCCCATCTGGTTCATCTGGTACAGGATCCGGCGCTGCACCGGCTTCAGCCCGTCCCTGGCGTCGGGCAGCGCCCGCTGGTAGATGACCGAGTACGCGTATTCGAGGTAGCTGCCCCGCATCTCCTCGGTGACGTCGATGTCGACGATCCGCTCTTCGAAATCCTCAGGTGGCGGGGGGGTGGTGGTTCCGCGTCGTGCCATGCGCCCATTGTCCCGGTCCGGCCGTGGATTCTGCATAACGGCTGCCGCGTGGCGCGCCGGTCAGGCGCATCGGGGGGTTCCGGGGGGTCGACCCCCCGGGCTGGCACTGCGCATAACGGCTGCCGCGTGGCGCGCCGGTCAGGCGCGGCAGGGCGGCGGAGGCCGAGGCTCGGACGATGCGTGGCTAGGACAGGCCCTAGAGCGCCGGGCGGGCGCCCACCTGGCTGAGCGCCTTGGCGGCGAGCCGGTTTCCTGCCGCAAGAGCTTCGCCTGGCGGCTTCTTGTCCAGCCAGGCGGGCAGGAACCCGGCGCAGAACGCGTCGCCCGCGCCGGTGTGATCCAGCGGCCTTTCGACCGCGAACGCGCGGACGTGCAAGGCCTCCGGTTGCCCATTCGCGTAGAACAGCGCCCCGTCCGCGTCCATCTTGATGACCACCTGTGGATACCACGCGGTGAGCACGCGCGCCGCCTGGTCGGGTTCCTCGCGGCCGGTGAGCACGCGCGCCTCGGGCTCGTTCGCGAAAAGCAGGACGGCACCGTGGCTGAGTTCGAGGAATGGCTCTGCGCCAACCCGCTCAACCGGGGCGTGCGAAGCCGCGTCCACGGAAATCGACATGCCCGCCCGCTTGGCCAGTCCGAACGCCGCGAGCGCCGCAGGCCTTGAGCCCTCGTTCAGCAGCGTGTACCCCGACATGTGCAGGTGGCTTCCCGGCGTGAACAGGTCTTTGGGCAGATCCTCGGGCGAAAGCGCCGCGTTGGCGCCAGGGTCGGAGAGCAGGGTGAGATCGCCCTTGTGAGTCACCATCACCACGCAGGTCCCCGTCGGCCGCTCCGGGTCCATCACGAGCCTGGCGTCCACGCCATAGCCCATGAGCTCCATGTCCCTGTTGCGGCCGGCGATATCGGCACCGCGCCTGCCGACGAACGCCACATCGGTGCCCTCAACGGCCATCCAGGCCGCGATATTGGCACCGGAACCGCCGCCGTGCATCGTCACGGTTGCGGGCGTGTCGCTCCCCTTTACCAGCGGGTATGCCGCGCGGGCGACCGCATCCGTCATGAGATCACCAACGACGACCACTCGCGTCATTGTCGTCACCACCTTGTCCCGAGCGCGGACGGCGATCCTGATGAAGCGGGGGCTCCGGTCCGCCTCCGGCCGGGCACCACGGGCCGGCACGTGAAATTTCCAGCAGCGTAGTGAAACCTAACAGCTTTCGTTCATCCTGGCAGTGAGAGCGCTCTGCCCGCTACCACAAGGACGGCTTCCTCTGACTGGGCGGCGAGCAATTGGTTGAGGCTGCCAAGCTGGTCGCGGAACACGCGGCCGCTCGCCGCGGCTGGGACGACGCCAGATCCTGTCTCCTCGCTGACCGCGACGACGCAGCTGCGAGTGTCCCGCCACGCACGGGCGAGTTCGCTGATCCGGGCGGCCAGACGGTTCGTGACCACTGGATCGCCAGCCGGGTGGCGCCATGCTCCCACCTCGTCGAGCACCGCGGCGAGCCAAGTGCCCACACTGTCGATCAGTACCGCGCCGGTGCTCGCCCGTAGCACGCCGGCCACGTCGGTGGTCTCCACCGTCTGCCACCAGCGAGGGCGGCGATCCTGGTGCGCGGCGAGCCGCGCCCGCCAGTCAGCGTCGTCGGCGACCGCGGGTCCGGCCGCCGCGACGTACGTGACCTCCGGTTCTGCCGCGAGCCTGAGTTCGGCCTCGGCCGACTTGCCCGAACGCGCCCCGCCGAGCACCAGCGTTCGCCACGGCCGCGGCACGCTGGGCGCCACGTCGCTGCGGCGCCGCAGGTCGCGTGGTTGTCCCGGGTGCGTACGGATACGGGTACCGTCTGCGGCGGCGATGACCTGCCAGAACCCGCATCGGCGGGCGAGTTCGCGCGCCGAGGGCAGCCGGTGATCAACATGGATGGCCGCGACCGACGTCGTGTCCGTCACCAAGCCCTGCCGTCTCAGCGCGCCGAGCTGTGCTGGATCGCCGAGCAGGTCGAGCAGCGCGATGTCGTAGGGCCCGGCGCCGGCGGGCGGCAGCGGTACCGCGCCCGGCCCGGCCGAGCAAAGCAGCCTGCTTCCGTCGGGTGCGGTGATCTGAAGACCACCGGTCACCTGCTCGGCCGCGAACGTGGCCGGCGGCGCCTGGGCGCGGAGCGGGAAAGCGACGCGCAAGATCCCATCAAGCACGATCTCGGCCGGTGCGCGCGCCACGCCTTCCCGGCTCGCTCGCGAACAGGAGGCGCACGGGCATCCCGGCTGCGGCCATCCGGCCGGGCCGCCGGTGCCTGCCAGCTCTACGTCCATATCGTCGTGCAGTGCAGCACGGGCCCCCGGCCCGCGTCAAAACACGGCGCTTACACTTGGACGGTGACCTGGACCTGGCGTTACGAGAGAGCAGACGGCACCGCGCTTTCCGCGAAGTCGCTGCCGCAGGAGACGTTTCCGAGCCAGTCCGACGCAGAGAGCTGGCTCGGCGAGCGCTGGCGCGGCCTGCTTGCCGCCGGCGTCGACCAGGTGACCCTGCTCGACGACAGCCAGGTCATGTACGGCCCGATGAGCCTGCACCCCGTGCAGTAACCCGCATCAGGGGCGACTGGGCGGGCTCGCGGTCTTGGCGGGGTCCGTCACGATGACCGGCCCGAGCACCTCGTCGATCCCGCGCATGACCGAGTCGCTCAGTTCGACCCCGGACGCCCGCACATTCGCACGGACCTGATCGGGGCGGGTGGCGCCGATTATGGCCGCGGAGACGTTGGGGTTCTGCAGCGTCCAGGCGATCGCTAGCTGCGCGGGCGACAGCTCCGCTTCCGCCGCGATCGGCGCGAGTTGCTGTACCCGGGTCAGGACGCTGTCGTTGAGGAAGTGGCTGATGAAGCCCGACCCGCTCGGATCTGTCGCACGCGAGCCAGCAGGCGGTGCGCTTCCCGGCCGGTATTTGCCTGTCAGCACGCCCTGAGCGATCGGCGACCAGACAATCTGGCCGATCCCCTCCTTCTCACACAGCGGAATGATCTCGGCCTCGATCACCCGCCACAGCATGTTGTATTGCGGCTGATTGGACACGATCCGGTCAAAGCCCATCTGGTCCGCGATCCGCAACGCGTGCCCGATCTCCTCCGCCCGCCACTCGGAAACCCCGATGTAGAGGACCTTGCCCTGCCGGACAAGATCGTCAAACGCGCGCAGCGTCTCTTCGAGCGGTGTCTCGTGGTCGTAGCGATGCGCCTGGTAAAGATCGATGTGGTCGGTCCGCAACCGGCGCAGCGAACCATGCACCGCCTCGGCGATGTGCTTGCGTGACAGCCCTCTGTCGTTGGGGCCTGTCCCCGTTGGCCAGTAGACCTTGGTGCAAATCTCGATGGACTCGCGCCGTACGCCGGCGAGGGCGCGGCCGAGGACCTCTTCGGCCCGGGTCCCCGCATACACGTCCGCCGTGTCGAAGGTGGTGATCCCCTCGTCGAGCGCCGCGGCGACACACGCCCGTGCCGCGTCCTCCTCTACCTGCGAGCCGTGTGTGATCCAGTTTCCGTACGCGATCTCGCTGATCTTCAGGCCGGAGCGGCCAAGGTGACGATGTTTCATGCGCCCGACCTTATGTGCTTCGCTCGCACCAGCCGAGGTGCACCGCGCAATGACCGCGTCTATCCGCGGTCCAGAAACGCTCCTTGATCGCGATGATGCCCGCGACCCGTCCGTAGGAGGTGTGGGCGGCACCTTCGCGCCGCCGAAGATCCACGAAACATGCCCTAGATCTTGTCGCCACGCTTGACTCGCGGCGGAGGGAGGCGGAGCTTGCGGATCTGCGCGGACCTCATGACGGCATAAAGGGCGACGCCCTTGGTGCGTTCGCCGGGAAAACGTTGCGCGGCGATCTTTCGCACCCTGCGGCCGGTGATGTAACCCTCGAGGATGACCGTAACCATCGCGATGAGCACGAGTGGGTAGACGATCACCCTTGCCGCGCCAAAAGGCAGTATCAGCAGGACAAAGAGGACGCCGACTACATAGAGGTAGTACTCGGAGAGCATGCGCCGCGAATCCACGTAGTCGCGGGCGATCGCCCGGACGGGGCCTTGGTCCTTGGCAGGCAGGTATCTCTCATCGCCCCGCCTGAGCCCTTCTGCGCGGCGCGCCCGTTCCGTCCTGGCGCGTGTACGCGCCTGCGCAGAGGCCTCCTTGCGGTTGCCGGGGGCGGCGAATGGCTGGCGGCGCGGTGCGGCCTCGCTTCGCTTGGGTGTCGGGCGGCCCTTACCTGCGGAGGCCGCGCCTCGGCCCTGCGGCTCGCGGTCATCGGTGGAGTCGCCGTTCTGAGCGGCCGCGCTGCCAGTTACATCCATTTTGTCCTGGGCAGGCTCATCCGCCGAGGCTGCGCTCTGGCGTCGGAACACGCGCAAATCCTACCGGTTGTGAACGTGGTGACTGTCACATACGGGACCGCGTAGGGTGGGGTTCGATCTGCGGAACGGCCCGACTGCCGCTGCGGAGCAGCAGAGCACGCGCTAGGTAGTTCTACAGTTAGTAACACCGGGCAGAAAGTCAGCGGACACCGTGAGACGGCCTACAGGACGAAGGGGACGGCCGCGCCTATGAGCGTCATCAAGAGGTTTTCGATGATCTTCAAAGCCAAGGCTAACAAGGCCCTGGACAAGATGGAAGATCCGCGCGAGACCCTCGACTACTCCTACCAGCGGCAGCTCGAGTTGCTAACGAAGGTCCGGCGCGGCGTGGCCGATGTCGCCACCTCACGCAAGCGCGTCGAGTTGCAGATCAACCAGCTCGAGTTGCAGTCGGGCAAACTCGAGGATCAAGGACGCAAGGCGCTCGCAGGAGGCCGGGAGGATCTCGCGCGTGAGGCACTCACCCGCCGGTCGGGCGTACAAGGCCAGATCAACGACCTGCGTACGCAGTACGCTTCGCTGCAGGCCGAGGAGGAGAAGCTGACGATCGCCTCGCAGCGGCTCCAGGCCCGGGTAGACGCGTTCCGCACCCGCAAGGAGACCATCAAGGCCACCTACACGGCCGCGGAGGCGCAGACCAGGATCGGCGAGGCTGTCTCGGGTATCTCGGAAGAGATGGGCGATGTCGGCATGGCCATCCAGCGTGCCGAGGACAAGACGTCCCAGATGCAGGCACGGGCCGGCGCGATCGACGAATTGCTAGCGTCCGGCGCGCTCGACGACTTCACGGGCGGCGGTCAGCAGGACGACATCCAGGCCGAACTTGACCGGATGAGCAGTTCCTCCGACGTCGAAGTCGAGATGCGGCGGCTCAGGGGCGAGATCGGCCAGGCGGCGCCCGCACAGATCGAGGGCGGTCCCGCGGCCGCCGGCCAGGCCGCTACCAAGGCCGCGCAGGCCAGTCAGGACGGGCAGCCCAAGCCGCCGACGACGTCGGCCGACCAGCCGCCCGCCGGGGAGGGCGCATGATCGTCCGGATCATGGGCGAGGGTCAGCTCAGCGTCGCAGACTCCGCTGTTAGCGAACTCAACCGGTTTGACGACGACTTGGATGTTGCGTTTAAGGGCGGTGACGAGCCGGCCTTCCGCGCCGCACTCGAGGCACTGCTTACCAAGGTCCGCGCGGTGGGCGCACCGCTTCCCCCTGACGCGCTGCATGCTTCCGACCTGATTTTGCCGCCCGCCGGCGCCACCATGGAAGAGGTCAGGGAGCTAATGAGCGAGGACGGCCTTATCCCGGGCTGACGCCGGGCCTGGCAGCATGTAAGTGGCGCCGTTGGGTGACAGCGCTTGGAAGGTGGAGATTTTAATGGCGCGGACCCGATTCGCCCCTGACCGGGGGCTCACCGCTCGGATGGGTCTGACGATGTTCCTGCTCGGGCTCGTCCTCGTGGCCTTTGTCCTGGCGATGGTGTTGATCGCTGCTCGTTTCCCCGCCAATGCCGGAGCCATCGTGATCATCGGTGTCCTCATCGCGGGTGGTATGACGATCGGCTCACTTTTCTACTCCGACAAGATCGCGCTGACCGCGGCGCGGGCCAGGTTGGTCAGCCCGCAGGAGGCGCCGGAACTGCACGGCATCATCGACAGGCTCTGCGCGCTTGCCGACATGCCCAAGCCGAGGGTCGCGATCTCGGAAACCGACATGCCGAACGCCTTCGCGACCGGCCGCAACACCAAGTCCGCGGTGGTCTGCGTGACCACCGGGCTGCTACGCAGGCTCGACCCCAGCGAGCAGGAAGCTGTGATCGCGCACGAGATGTCGCATGTGGCGCACAAGGACGTCGTGGTGATGACCATCGCCTCGTTCCTGGCGATCGTCGCAGGCCTGATGGTCAGGTTCGCTTTCTACGGCGAGTTGTTCGGTGGCGGGCGCGGGCGCCGCGACAACAATCAGAACATGGCCATCGTGATGCTGGCGATCATGGCGGTCTCCATCGTGGTATACGCGGTCAGCTTCCTGCTCATCCGTGCGCTCTCCCGTTACCGCGAACTGGCCGCCGACCGCTCGGGTGCCCTGCTCACCGGCCGGCCCTCCGCGCTGGCCAGCGCGCTGCAGAAGGTGGACGGTGTGATGGCCCGGATCCCGACCAGGGACCTGCGCGCCGCCGAGTCGCTTAACGCCTTCTACTTCGTTCCCGCCTTGACCAAGGGCGGCTTGAGTGGCCTGTTCTCCACCCACCCGCCGCTGCAGAAGAGGCTGGCGCAGCTGGCCCAGATCTCGCAGCAGATCGGCAGGTAACTTCGTGGGGTTCCTGGACACCCTGCTCGGCAGGACCAAGCCGGTCCAGCCAGACCTCGACCGGCTCTTCGCGCTGCCGTCGGCGGCTGTGACGCTGGCGGCGAGCATGTCGTTTACCCCGGCAGGGGCAGGTTCTGTCTGCTTCCGGCCGATGGAGGGGCGTGCGTTCAGCGACGTCGAGGACGATGTCCGCCAGTTGCTGGACAGTGACGCGGAGAAGACCATGCCGGTTGAGGTCACCGCCGACTCGTACGGCTTTACCTGGATGGTCGTCCGCCAGCCGCCGGACCAGTTCGAGTCTCTCGTCACCGACCTGCACGCGGTGAACTCGACCCTGGCCGACAACGGCTTCGGCCCGTCACTGCTCTGCTCGCTGGTGACCTTCAGCGGCCCGGGCCAGCGCCGCATCGCCATCGTGTACCTGTACAAGCGGGGCACCTTCTACCCGTTCGCGCCGCTCCCCGGCGAAAGACGCGACAATGCCCTGGAGTTGCAGGTGAAGGCCGCGATCGAGGGCGAGCTTCCGCTTGAGACCGACCTGGGCCGCTGGTTTGCTGTCTGGGGCGCCCCGGGTTTGTGACGCCTCGAGGTTTAACGCATGTCTCTAGGGCAGCGCGAGCATCTGGTCGAGAGCGGCCCGCGCGTATCGTGCGGTTTCCTCCTCGACCCGGATACGGTTTACCACGTCGCCGCTGGCGAGCGACTCAAGCGCCCACACCAGGTGCGGAAGATCGATCCGGTTCATCGTCGAGCAGAAGCAGACCGTGCGGTCGAGGAAGACCACGGTCTTGTCGGGGTTGCCCGCCGCGAGGCGCTGTACCAGATTCAACTCAGTGCCGACCGCCCAAGCTGAACCCGCGGGCGCCTGATCGATGGTGGCGATGATCCGCTCCGTGGAACCGATGACGTCGGCGCTGGTGGCGACCTCGTGACGGCATTCGGGATGGACGATCACGTTGACCCCGGGAATCCGCGCCCGCACCTCGTCGACGGCGTCCCTGCTGAACCTGCCGTGTACAGAACAGTGACCCCGCCATAGGATCATCGTCGCGCCGCGCACCCGTTGGGGCTGCGGTGACTCGGGGGGCGACCCGCCGGAATCCCTCGTCAAATCAAGCCCGCCATCCGGCTTGTGCGGGTCATATACGACGCAATCCGCCAGGTCCATCCCCATTTCGAGAACCGCCGTGTTGCGGCCGAGGTGCTGGTCGGGCAGGAAGAGCACTTTGCTGCCACGGCGGAGGGCCCAGTCGAGCGCGCGCCGCGCGTTTGAGGACGTGCAGACGGTCCCGCCGCGGCGGCCCACGAAAGCCTTGATATCGGCGGAGGAGTTCATGTAGGTGACCGGGATCACATCGTCGGCGATGCCCGCGTCTTCAAGCACCTCCCAGCACTCCTCGACCTGGTCGTAGGTCGCCATGTCAGCCATGGAACAGCCCGCCGCGAGGTCGGGGAGCACCACCTGCTGCCTGTCGGTGGTGAGGATGTCCGCGGACTCGGCCATGAAGTGGACGCCGCAGAATACGACGTAGTCCGAGCCGGGCCTGGCCGCCGCGTCGCGGGCGAGCTTGAACGAGTCACCTGTTACGTCGGCGAACTGGATGACCTCATCGCGCTGGTAGTGGTGACCGAGGACGAACACGCTGCTGCCGAGCGCCTGTTTGGCGGCGCGCGCACGTTCGGCGAGCGCGGGATCGGACGCCGGGGGCAGCGCGCCAGGACATTGCACACCGCGCTCGCTGTGGCGATCGGCTCCAGCGCCGAGAACGAGCAGCGGAAGCGGGCGGCCGGTTGTCGTCGTCATGACGTCCCCTTATCGTCGAATTGACGATACCCATGATACGTGCTGCGAATGCGTGCCTTCCGGTCAGGTCACGGCATAGGGTGATCGGGTGCCCGGCGACGCGGGACCTGTGACCATGGCGCGGAATGACCGTTGGCGTCATATCGTTGAGCCAGGGACAGGCAAATGGCGCGCCGCCTGATGGCGGCGATGACTTACTAGTGAGTGCGGGAGCGAGCCAGACATGACGATTCAGGGCGAGACCACGCAGCAGGGCGTCATCCTCACCGAAGGCGCCGCGGCTAAGGTAAAGAACCTGATCGACCAGGAAGGCCGGGATGACCTGCGGCTACGCGTTGCCGTGCAGCCAGGCGGCTGCTCGGGCCTGCGTTATCAGCTCTACTTCGATGAGCGTTCGATGGAGGGCGACCAGGTAAGCGAGTTCGGCGGCGTCGAGGTCGTCACCGACCGGATGAGCGCCCCTTACCTGATGGGCGCGACGATTGATTTCGTCGATACGATCGAGAAGCAGGGTTTCACCATCGACAACCCGAACGCCACTGGGTCGTGCGCCTGCGGAGACTCCTTCCACTAGGGACGCACCCGAGGCGCCACGGTAGCCTTGCTTGGCCAGCGGAGGTTCCCAGCCAAGCGCCAGCAAGGAGCGCATTGTGCGAATCGCGATAACAGGTTCGATTGCGACTGACCACCTGATGACCTTTCCCGGCCGGTTCACCGACCAGTTGGTGGCGGGGAAGATCGACAGCGTGTCGCTGTCGTTTCTGGTCGACACCCTGGAGATCCGCCGAGGCGGGATCGCGGCGAACATCGCGTTCGGGATGGCACGGCTCGGTCTGCGGCCGATCCTGGTGGGCGCGGTCGGTGCGGACTTCGACGACTACAGGTCGTGGCTCGAGCGCAGCGGCGTTGATACTGCCTCGGTACACGTGTCCGAGATGAATCACACCTCCAGGTTCCTGTGCACGACCGACACCGATCACAACCAGATCGCCTCGTTCTACGCCGGCGCGATGAGCGAGGCCCGCAACATCGAGCTTGGCCCGGTGGCCGAGCGGGTCGGCACGCTGGATCTCGTTATTATCAGCCCGAACGATCCCGAGGCGATGCTGCGGCACACCAGCGAGTGCCGTGAACGGGGGATTCCGTTCGCGGCGGATCCATCGCAACAGCTTGCGCGGATGGACGGCGCCGAGATACGTCAGCTTCTAGACGGTGCCTGCTTTCTGTTCACCAACGAGTACGAGACGGCGCTGACGGAACAGAAGACCGGCTGGTCCGAGGACGAGGTGCTCGCCCGGGTCGAGGTCAGGGTGACGACCATGGGCCAGAAGGGCGCCCGCATCGACCGGACGGGAGAGCCGTCGCTCACCGTGCCCGCGGTGCAAGTGGAGCGCCCGGCCGACCCCACAGGCGGAGGGGACGCCTTCCGCGCGGGATTCCTTTCCGCCCTGGCGTGGGGCCTTCCTCTTGAGCGCTCGGCGCAACTCGGCAACATGATCGCGGTGCACGCGCTCGAAACAGTCGGGCCGCAGGAGTACGAGCTGAAGCCGGGCCTGCTGCTTGACCGGTTCGCGGCCGCCTACGGCGACGCCGCGACCGCGGACATCGCCGCGCACCTGTAATCCGGATTGGATGCGAACGTCGCTGCTCGCGCCGTGGCTACTACTGGGCGCGGGGCCGCAAGTGGTGTCGCGGTAACGTGGCCCGTGTGCCGCCCCTCGCCGCGCCGCTGCTGATCGGCGGCTACCACGGCCCGCCAGGGCTTACTCTGGCCAGGGCGTTCACCTCGTGGACGCTCGATCTCCCTATGCTGATCGTCGCGTCGCTTGCCGCATATTTCTACCTGACCGCGGCGCGCCGCATCCGGATGGCGGGCCAGCCGTGGCCCGCCATCCGGCCGGTGTTCTTCGGCTGCCTCGGCCTTGGCCTGCTCGTCCTCGCGACGATGTCGTGGATAGGCGTGTACCAGAACACCCTGTTCTGGGTGCGATCGGTGCAGACGGTGATCCTGCTGCTGGTGGTGCCGTTGTTCCTGGCCCTGGGTCGGCCACTCACGCTCGTGATCGCAGCGCTGCCGCGGCCGGCCGGCCGCCGGATCGAAGCGGCGCTGCGCGGAAGAGCGGCCCGGATCCTCACGTTCCCGCTCGTCACGGCCGCGGTGCTGATCACCACGCCGTTCCTGCTCTATTTCACCGGCTGGTACGCCGCGGCGTTTCACGCCGACTTGGTCCGCGAACTTACCTACCTGGCCCTGATCGCCCCTGGTTTCCTCTTCTTCTGGACGTTGCTGCGGGTGGATCCGGTGCCACGCGAGTACCCGTATCTGGTCGCGCTGTGGATTACCGGCGCGGAGGTGGTCTTCGACGCCTTCCTCGGTATCGCTGTCATCGCCGACCAGAGCCTCATCGCCGGGACGTACTACCGCGCGCTGGCCAGGCCCTGGGGTCCCAGTCTGCGCACCGACCAGGTCCTCGGCGGCGGTGCGCTGTGGATCCTCGGTGATCTCGTCGGCCTGCCTTTCCTCGCTGCCATGCTGATTCAGATGATCAGGGAAGATGAGGCGGAGGCGGCGAAGATCGACGCAGTACTCGACGCGCGAGACGCCGCCTCCGCGCCACGTGCTGCGGGGGTCGATGACGCCGATAGCGCCGAAGGGGCGCAAGCGGCTGAGGGCGCCGATGGGGCGGATGGGGCCGATGGTGCCGCCGGGGAAAGGCCCTGGTGGCAGACCGATCCTCGATTCGCGGGCCGCTTCAAGGCCAGCCGCCCGTCAGCCGGCCAAGAGTGATCATTACCAGCGGTGGAGATCACTGCGACCGGAAGCTGCCACCGGCTGTGGAGACTGGCGTACGTTGCCACGTCAGTAGCAGCGGCGGACGACGAATGCCCAGCCGCGTGGCAGCTCTTGCTCGACCACAAACTCCTGTGACTTCATCCCGCACCAGGCAGGCACGTCGGTCCGCGCGGCCGGATCGTCGGCCAGGACGGCGATAAGCGCGCCGACTGGGACGGCCCTGATCTGCTCCGCCAGCATGATGATCGGGATTGGGCACTTGCGGCCCAGAGCGTCGACGGTGAGAGCCGGTGTTACCGTCGCGGGCTGCCGCTGCGTGCTCATGCGCTCACCGCCGGATGTGTGTTGCCACGCAGGCCAGCGACGATGCCAGGTAGCACTGCGAGGAAGTGCTCGATCGTGTCCTCGGTGGTGGCACTGGGTAGCGATACCCGGACGTTCCCGTGCGTAACCACGCCCATTGCCTCGAGAACATGGCTTGGCCGCAGCGTGTCGGCCGTGCACGCACTTCCCGACGACACTCCGAATCCAGCCCGGTCAAGTTCCGTCACCAGCGCCTCGCCGTTTACGTAGAGACAGCAGAATGTCACAATGTGTGTCAACCTCTGAACAGGGTCACCGTACACCACGCTATCCGGAACGACGTCGGGAATCCGGATCCGGATCCGGTCGGTGAGAGCGCGGAGCGCGGTTTCCCGCGTGAGCCGTTCGGTATCCATGGCCTCAAGCGCGGCAGCGGCGGCCACGGCGGCGGGGACATTGGGGTAACCAGGCACCTTGCCGCCCTCGCGTTCGTCGTAGGGCAGCGGGCTGCGCCACCTGGTGCCCTTGCGCACGGCGAGCACGCCGATCCCTGCCGGCCCGCCCCATTTATGCGCACTCGCGGTGAGCAGCGACCAGCCGGGGGGGATGGCCAGCCGGCCCGCCGATGCCGCCGCGTCAACGAGCAACGGCACTGATTCCGAACGGCATGCGCGCGCGACGTCCTCGACTGGCTGGATCGTCCCCACCTCGGGGTTGGCGGACTGCAGGCAGGCCAGAACCGTGCGGCCGGGCCGCTCAGGCGGCCCGGCATGCTCTCGCGCGGCGGGCGCGGTAGGTATGAGTGCCGCGGCGAACTCGGCGGCATCCACCCTGCCCTGCTGATCGACCCCGACGATCGTGGTCCGCGCGCCTTCTTGCTCGCAGTAACGGGCGGCGTGCAGCACGCTGGAGTGCTCGACCGCGCTCGCCGTCATGTGCCCGGGGCCCCGCCCCGGCCTGCGGTGGGCCGCCACGGTTCCCAGTACCGCGAGATGCACCGCCTGGGTACCAGAACCAGCGAAGTGAAGCTCATCCGGACGGCAGCCGAGTACCACCGCGACACGCTGCCTGGCCTGATCGAGCATGATCCCGGCCCGCCGGCCTTCGCGGTACAGCCTGGCGGGATCGGCCCAGCCGTCCTCGAGCGCGCCGAGCAGGGCAGCCCGCGCTGCTGGATGAAGGGGCTCTGCCGAGGCGGCGTCCAGGTAGGCCACGATTACGACAGTAGCCGGGTGGCCAGGGGTGCAGTGGCGCGGCTGATCCGCGAATTCGCCGATTACCGGGGACCCGCCGAAGATACCGCTCGCGGGCCCGGTACTGTTTCGCTTTGTGAGACCCACCCATCTGCCGATTCGCCGCGACCGCGCGAAGCCGTCGCGCTCATGGCGTCCGACGGCGCTGCGCTCGATAGCACGGGGGCCGGGGCGCTCGGTGGGGTGGCGGCGCAGGACACGGCGCCGTCTGGTGGCGCGGGCAGCCGTCCTCGCCGTGCTGCTCACCAGCGTGGCTGGCTGCACGTCCAACGCGTTCACCCGGCTCGGCATGCCAAAGCCGATCACCACGCAGGGCAAGGTGACGCTTAACCTTTGGCAAGGTTCGTGGATTACGGCGTTCGCGGTAGGGGCCCTGGTCTGGGGCTTGATCATCTGTACGGTGATTTTTTACCATAAGCGCTCCGACGATCTGCCACCGCAGGTGCGCTACAACCTGCCGATCGAGGTGCTCTATACCGTCGTGCCATTCATCATGGTGGCGGTGCTCTTCTATTTCACCGCGCGCGACGAGAACTACATCGACAAGCTGTCGGCGCACCCGAACGTGGTCGTCAACGTCACCGGGTTCCAGTGGAGCTGGGAGTTTCAGTACCCGGACCTCGGGAACGTGCAGGTCGTCGGGCATCCGGTTGACGTGTCACGGCTCGCGTCCTATTCCGGTCCGCAGCTTGTGCTCCCGGCCGGGGAGACTGTCAGGTTCAACCTGACCTCGCCCGACGTGATCCATTCGTTCTGGGTGCCGGCCTTCCTTTTCAAGCGGGATGTGGTGCCTGGTCACCCGAATCACTTCCAGATCACCACGACGACGACGGGAACCTTCGCTGGACGGTGCTCCGAGCTGTGCGGCTTGTACCACAGTGAGATGCTGTTCACGGTAAGGGTCGTCAGCAAGCAGCAGTTCCAGCAATACATCGCCATTCAGCAGGCAGCTCAGAAGGCACAAGCTGGGAGTGTCCAGTGACTACCACGCAGCAGCCGGTCCCGGGAATCGAGGAGACGCCGCCCCCCGCGCGGAAGGGCTCGATAATCGCCGCGTGGGCGTCGTCGACCGATCACAAGGTGATTGGTCACATGTACCTGATCACCTCGTTCTTCTTCTTCCTCGCGGCCGGCCTCATGGCGATGATCATCCGGGCCCAGCTGCTGCGACCGGATCAGCACCTAGTCTCGGATCAGCAGTACAACGAGCTTTTCACCATGCACGGCACGATCATGCTGCTGCTGTTCGCCACGCCGCTGTTCGTCGGCTTCGCGAACGAGCTTGTGCCGCTCCAGATCGGGTCGCCCGACGTCGCGTTTCCCCGGCTGAACCTGTTCAGCTACTACCTGTTCCTGTTCGGCGGGCTCATTCTGCTCTTCAGCTTCCTCGCCCCTGGCGGAGCGGCGTCGTTCGGCTGGTACGCCTATTCTCCGCTGACCAGCGCCGTTTATTCACCGGGCATCGGCGGTGATATGTGGATCATGGGCCTGGTGCTGTCCGGGTTCGGCACGATCCTCGGCGGCGTCAATTTCGTCACCACGATCTTCTGCATGCGCGCGCCCGGCATGACCATGTTCCGTATGCCCATCTTTACCTGGAACATCCTGCTTACCAGCATGCTAGTGCTGCTGGCGTTCCCCGTGCTCGCGGCGGCGCTGCTCGTGCTCGAGATTGACCGCAAGCTCGGCGCGCGCGTGTTCGACGCGGCCGACGGTGGCGCGATCCTCTGGCAGCATCTGTTCTGGTTCTTCGGGCATCCCGAGGTCTATATCGTCGCCTTGCCATTCTTCGGCATCATTACCGAAGTGCTGCCCGTCTTCGCCCGCAAGCCGCTGTTCGGGTACAAGAGCCTGGTCGGTGCGACGATCGCGATCGCTGGCCTGTCAATGACGGTGTGGGCGCACCACATGTTCACGACCGGTGCGGTGCTGCTGCCGTTCTTCTCGTTCATGACCTTCCTGATCGCGGTACCTACCGGGGTGAAGTTCTTCAACTGGGTGGGCACGATATGGCGCGGCCAGTTGACGTTCGAGACCTCGATGCTGTTCGCGCTCGGGTTCCTTGTCACATTCCTCTTCGGCGGTCTCACCGGCGTCATTCTCGCCTCACCGCCACTCGACTTCGCCGTTAGTGACTCCTACTTCGTCGTCGCGCACTTCCACTACGTGCTGTTCGGCACCGTTGTGTTCGCCATGTTCGCCGGCTTCTATTTCTGGTGGCCGAAGATGACCGGCAAGATGCTGAACGAGAAACTCGGGAAGTGGCATTTCTGGACCTTGTTCTTCGGCTTCCACGGCACCTTCCTGGTGCAGCACTGGCTCGGCGTAGAGGGGATGCCACGCCGCTACGCCACTTACCCCGCAAATGCGGGCTTTACCGGCCTCAACGAGATCTCCTCGATAAGCTCGTTCGTCCTCGGTGCGTCGACGCTGTTCTTCCTCTGGAACGTGTACATCACCTCGCGCCATGGTGAGAAGGTGACCGTGGACGATCCGTGGGGTTTCGGGAACTCACTGGAGTGGGCCACGAGTTGCCCGCCGCCTCGGCACAACTTCACCCGTATCCCGCGGATCCGCTCCGAGCGGCCCGCGTTCGATCTGCATCATCCGCATGTGCGTGCGGGCCGTCCGGTACAACCCGCCGGCGCTACTCGACCGGCGGTGGAATAGGTGGCCGCGAATCAGCTTTTCCCGCGAGGTAACCGATGAAGGTCGAAGGCTTCCTGTTCCTCCTCTGTGCGGTGTTCTTCGCCGTCGTGGATGCTGTTTACTGGTTCACGTCCTACGACCCGACCGGAACGACCGCGCTCGGCATCGCGGTCGGCCTCGCCTTCCTGAGCGGCTTCTACCTGCTGTTCACCGGCCGCCGCCTACCTCGCACCCGACCCGAAGACAACCCAGACGCCGACATCAGCGCGGGCACGGGCGAAATCGGGTTTTTCAGCCCGCATAGCTGGTGGCCGCTGTTTACCGGCCTGTCGGCTGCTCTCGCTGCGTTCGGGTTGGCCGTTGGTTGGTGGCTCTTCCTGATCGGGATGTTGGCCGTGCTGTTGTCCTCGATCGGGTTCGTGTTCGAGTACTACCGGGGCCTATACGCGCACTGAGCCCGCGCACCCACCTCGGTTTCCTGATTCAGTAGCGGTAATGAATTCTCGCTCGCACAAGGTGCAATCGATCAATTACTTAGCGTTATATTGCCGCCACTGCGGGAAGGAGTGTGGCGTGCCACCTGGGGGAGGTTGAGCGTGCGGGGCAGTACCAACGCGATGGCGAAGCGGCGTCAGTGCGGGTGGGCCTGGCTGGCTCCGGTAGCCGTGCTGGCTGTGTCGTCCGTCATGACCACGGCCTGCCAGGGCGGCAGGGTAGCCGCCAAGCAGCCACCACCTGTGCAGGTCATGATCAGCCCAACGCAGGGTTCCGTCGATGACCGGCCCGATCTCGGTGTCATGGTCAGCGCATCGGGGGGTCGGCTGACCGGCGTGACCGTCGAGAACACCGATGGGACGCAGCTGGCTGGTTATCTCGATCCCGGCGGTACGACCTGGCACAGCACCTGGGCGCTCGCTGCACCGCAAACCTACGCGGTGACCGCTACGGCGGCGGGCCCGCGGGGCAGGACGTCCACGGAGCATTCGATCTTCCGCACCTCCGCGCCGGCGAGAACGTTTACCGCCTCCGTCGACATGGCGCCGGGCGAAACCGTGGGCGTCGGCATGCCGATCATGGTGACGTTCAGCCGGTCGATCCATGACAAGGCTCAGGTGGAGCGGTCCTTCACGCTGCAAAGCAGCAAGCCGGTGGTGGGGGCGTGGTACTGGCTGGACGACAAGACTGTCTGGTTCCGGCCGAAGAAGTACTGGCCGGTTCACGACAAGGTGCGCTTTACCGCCCATCTTGCCGGCGTACGCGGCGCGAATGGAATGTACGGTGCCGCCGATCTGTCGCGGCACTTCAACGTCGGTGAGTCGCTGGTAACCGTGGCGGGCACGAGCAGCCACCGAATGAAGGTATGGGTCAACGGCAAGCTGAAATTTGACTGGCCCATTAGCACCGGTCAGCCTGGCGACGACACGCCGGATGGCCGGTACCTGACGATCGAGAAGGGCAACCCGGTCGACATGGACTCGTGCAGTTTCGGTGTCTGCCCAGGTGACCCCGGCTATTACAACGTTCTCGTCTACGATTCGGTCCGGTTCACCTGGAGCGGTGACTACATCCACAGCGCGCCGTGGTCGGTCGGTGAGCAGGGTTTCACGAACGTCAGCCATGGCTGCGTGAATCTGGCGCCAGGATATGCAGCCTGGTACTACGACCACGCCGTCCGCGGCGACCCGGTCACCGTCGCCGGCAGCCCGGTACGGGGAACCTGGGGCGACGGCTGGACCATCTGGTTTCTGTCGTGGCAGAAACTGGTCAAGGGAAGCGCGCTGAAGCAGGCCATGGTCGCGGGACCGGACGGCAGCTACTTCGCCAGGCCCGGTGCGCTGACCGCGCCCTGATTAATGCCCGAGCCTTGGCTATGTTCGGCCGGTTGGCCCCGACTGGCCTGACCCTTCCGGCAGCGCTGGCTTTTCCTCCGCGCCCGCTGGAAGCTCCGGGTGCCCGTTGCCGTGGCCATTGCCGTGCCCGTCGGGAAGGGGTATCTCCTCGGCGAAAACGTGGTTCAGCCTGACCCGGAGCTTGCCCATGACGCCGCGCGTCGCCGGGGAAGGCACGCCGTTCTCGTCCGCCGCATGCCCGGCGGGCAGCCTCAGCGGCTCCTTCCTGCTGGTGAGCACCGCGCGGGCTTCCTCGGGCAGCGGACGGGTGACCTCGACGAACTCGCCGGTCGGCTTCATCATGACGATGCCGCTCTCCACGCCGTGCTCCAGGAGTGCGCGGTCCTTGCGCTGCAGGCCCAGGCAGATCCGTTTGGTCACGATGTACGCGATAACGGGCCCGACGATCACCATGACCCTGCCGAACCACGTCGTCCAGTAGAGCTGGATGTCGAAGAAGCGGGCGATCAGGTCGTTGCCGCCGATCAGCCAGAGCAGGCCGTAGAATGTGACACCGCCCGCGCCGATGGCCGTCCGGGTCGGCGCGTCACGCGGCCGGTCGAGGACATGGTGCTCCCGCTTGTCGCCGGTGACCCATTGCTCGAGGAACGGGTACATGGCCAGGCCGGTTATCAGCACCCCGAGGACGAGCAGCCCGGCGATGAAGACGCCCAGCGCGAGGCTGTGGCCCAGGAAGTTGATCTGCCAGGCGGGCATCATCCGCAGGGCGCCCTCCAGCCAGCCCATGTAGAAGTCCGGCTGCGAACCCGCCGAGATCGCGGCAGGATTGTACGGGCCGAACAGCCAGATCGGGTTGATCTGGGCGAACGTGGAGAGCCCGGCGCACACCGCGAAGACGAAGAAGAAGAACGCCCCCGTCTTCGCCATGAAGTACGGGTACATCGGCGCGCCCACCACATTTTGGTCCGTGCGCCCCTTGCCCGGCATCTGGGTGTGCTTCTGGTGGAACATGAAGAACAGGTGCGCACTCACCAGCGCCAGGATGATCGCGGGCAGCAGCAGCACGTGCACGATGTAGAGCCGGGGGATCAGGTCGTTCCCGGGGAACTGGCCGCCGAAGACGAAGAAGCTGATGTACGTGCCGACGATCGGGATCGACAGCAGCACCCCTTCCAGGATCCGCAGCCCGGTACCTGAGAGCAGGTCGTCAGGAAGGGAGTAACCGGCGAATCCTTCGACGATGCCAAGGGCGAGCAGGGTGACGCCGATCAGCCAGTTGATCTCGCGCGGCTTGCGGAACGCTCCGGTGAAGAAGATCCGCAGCATATGCGCCATGATCGCGGCGAGGAACAGGATCGCGGCCCAGTGGTGGATCTGGCGCATCAGCAGGCCGCCGCGGACGTCGAAGCTGATGTTCAGCGTCGAGGCGTAGGCGTCGCTCATGTGCACGCCGTTCAGCTTCGTGTAGGAGCCGTGGTAGATGACGTCGGTCATGCTCGGCTTGAAGAACAGCGTGAGGAACGTTCCGGTGAGCAGCAGGATGATGAACGAGTAGAGCGCTATCTCCCCGAGCAGGAAGGTCCAGTGGTCGGGGAAGATCTTCTTGAGCAGGTTGCGTACTGACTTGGCACCACGGAAACGGTCGTCCAGGAACCCTCCGGCGCCCTCCAATGCCTTGTCAACGCTCATCCCATCTCCCAGAAACTCGGGCCGACCGGTTCATGGAAATCGCTCTGCGCCACGAGGTATCCCTCAGCGTTGACGGTGATCGGCAATTGCGGCAGCGGTCGTGGTGCAGGGCCGAAGAGCACCTTCGCGCCGCGCTGCGCGTCGAACGTCGATTGATGGCATGGGCACAGGATGTGATGCGTCGTGTGCTCATACAGGGCGGCAGGGCAGCCGACATGCGTGCAGATCTTGGAGTACGCGACGATCCCATCAACAGTCCAGTTTATGACGGTCGGCGCCAGCAGATCCTGCGGCCGGAACTTGATGAGGAGCACCGCCGCCTTTGCCAGCGCGTCGAGGTCGTTGTCGATTCCCTCGGGGACCACCGTGATGATCCCGCCGGGCGAGGCGAAATCGGCGGGCCTGAGCGGCCTGTTGGTTCCCAGGACCACCACCCGGCTGCCCTTCCTCCAGGCGGTGTAGCGCAGCTGCTTTCTGGGCAACGGGCCCAGGTCGCGCAGCAGCACGATGGGAGCGATCGCCAGCGCGGTCGACGCAGCGAGCAGGGTTCGCCGCAGCAGCGGCCGCTTGACGAACTGGCTCGCCTCGGCGCCCTCCTTGAACGTCTCGGCGAACGCCTGACGGTCCGGCTCGGACGAGGCAAGCGGCTTGCGCGCCTCGGTCAGCTCGACCTGCGGCATGAGGTGCCTGACCCAGATCGTGGCGCCAACCCCGAGGGCCAGGAACGCGATCGTCATGGCCAGGCCAAGCCCGAGATTGGACCTGAGAACCTTGTCGACCGAATGAACCTGGAAAATCACGTAGCAGGCGACGAACGCCGCGCTGGCCAGAAAAGAGATCATGAAGCACAGCGCCACGACCCGCTCGGCGCGCTTGGCCCGCTGGGGATTGGGCAGCTCGGCGGGCAGTTCACGCTGCTTGACTGGCGCCGGGGGCCGGTCGCCAGTGCCGCCGTCGCCGAGCAGCCGTCGCGCCGCGGCGGGCGGCGGGGTGCCGATCACGCGGCGCCGGCGCGCTGAGCCAGGGTCTTGCTCGCTCGCCTGGTCGCCGCGGCGGCCCTCGAGCCGCTTGTCGTCTTCAGTCATTGCTCACGCTGCTTCGCGGTGATCCACATGGCGGCCACGATCACCAGCCCCAGGCCCAAAAGCCAGCCGACGAGGCCTTCGGTGACGGGTCCGACGCGGCCCAGGCTGAATCCGCCCGGGTTCGGTTCCGACCGGGTCTGCGTGACGTACCTGATGATGTCCCGTTTCTCGCTCGGTGTGATGGTCGTGTCGTTGAAGACCGGCATCGACTGGGGGCCGGTCAGCATCGCCTCGTAGATCTGCGTCGGAGTCGCCGTGGTGAGAGCCGGGGCGAACTTGCCGTAGGTCAGCGCGCCGCCCGCGCCGCTGAAGTTGTGGCATTGCGCGCACTCCGCGACGAAGATTTGCTGGCCAAGCCCGACGTTGGCGCCGGAGGTATTGACCTCGGCCGCGGATGGGACCGCGGGGCCGCCCCCCAGCGAGGCGATATAGGCGGCAAGCGCGCGAGTCTGCGCCGCGTCGAGGGTCCGCGGCTTCTGTTGCACCTGCGCGCCCTCCTCCTTGGCAGGCATCCGGCCGGTGCTCACCTGGAAGTCGACAGCTGCGGCGCCGACCCCGATGAGGCTGGGGCCCCTGCTGCTGCCCTCGGCGTTCATGCCATGGCAGGTCGCACAGGTCGTCTCAAACAAATCCCTGCCCTGAGCGACGTCCTGCTTGCTGTAACCAGGAGGAGCGCCTGCCGCCGCAGCACCGTGCCCGAGGGCTGCCGCGTATACCACGCCGACGAGCACAAGCCCGAGAAGAACGATGGCGTACCCGGCCGCCGGGTGCCGTCGCCGCGCGGTGATCCAGCTCACTGCTGTCCCTGTCTCCGCTCAGTGGATGAGATGGCTCAGTGGATGAGATAGATAGTCGCGAAGAGGCCGATCCACACCACGTCGACAAAGTGCCAGTAATACGAGACGACGATGGCGCTGATCTGCTGCTCATAGGTGAAGCGTTTTGCGGCGAACGTGCGCCCGAGGATGAAGAGGAACGCTATCAGCCCGCCGCTCACGTGCAGGAAGTGGAAGCCGGTTGTCAGGTAGAACACCGACCCGTAGCCACTGGACGACAGCGTGACGCCCTGCTTCGTGACCAGGTCGTGGTATTCGTACGCCTGGCCGCAGATGAAGAACAGGCCCATCAGGAAGGAAAGAACGTACCATTCGCGCAGGCCCCAGCTCAGCTTCCAGAGCGCGGGCCGCAGCAGCGGCCCGGTACGCCTGATCTTGCCGCGCTCGACGGCGAACACGCCCATCTGGCAGGTGACGCTGGACAGCACCAGGACGGTCGTGTTGATGGACGCGAACGGCCGGTCCAGGTGCGCCCCTGGCCAGACGCCTCCCGCGCCCTTGGTGACCGACCGCACCGTGAAGTACATCGCGAACAGCGCCGCGAAGAACATGAGCTCGGAGGACAGCCAGATGATGGTGCCCACGCTCACGAGGTTGGGTCGATACGGGGACGGCGCCCGTGGCGGCGTCTCGGCCCTGGTCGCTGTCGTCACGTGGGCCATTATTGCGATACCCGGCGGCATAGTTTCGCGCGACCCCCGCACTCGCGGCGGGCAACCGAGATCGGGGACGGCTAGCATCCTTGCGTATACCCACGACCCGCACCCTGTTGCCTACGCAGCGGCCAACCGATGGACGAACACATGAGCAGTACCGATGAATCGTCGCAGGCAGCCAATCCGGCTGACTCGGTGCGAGAACCGCCCGGCCCGCCGCACAATACGTCGAGGCAAAAGCCGATGAAGGTTCTCATCTACAGCCATGACGGCAGCACCCGCGCCGCGATCCGGGTTGCTATCGGGCGCAGGCCCGCGCCCGATGTCCCGCCGGCGGAGCTGATCGACTGCGCGACTGAGCCCGGGCTCTTCAGCCGGCTTGAGGCGGGCGGGGTCGACGTCATGGTGCTCGACGGTGAAGCGCAGCCCGCAGGCGGGATGGGCGTGTGCAGGCAGGCCAAGGACGAGATCTACAACTGCCCGCCGGTACTCTTGGTCATCGGCCGGGCTGATGACGGCTGGCTGGCCACCTGGAGCGGCGCCGATTCCGTGGTCAGCCACCCCGTGGATCCCCCGGCACTCGCCGCCGCGCTGGCCGGCCTGATGCGTCGCCGAGCCGCCCCGACGCGAGCCTGAATGCGCAGGCCAGCGGCTGGAACGCAGTTGCAGGCGCGGCGGCTTCGGCACCGGACCGCTGCCGCGGCCCGTGATCCCTAACGACTCCGAAGGTGACGCCATGGATGCCAGGACGACGTGGCCCGCCCTGATTGGCGCGCTTGTGCAGGGTGAGTCGCTCACCACGGCCGAGACCAGCTGGGCGATGAACGAGATCATGTCCGGCGCGGCCACCGCCGTGCAGATCGCCGGCTTTGGCGTCGCGCTGCGTGCGAAGGGTGAGACGACCGCCGAGATGACCGGCCTCGCTCAGGCCATGCTCGATCACGCGCTGCCGCTGCGGATCCCGGGCCGGATCACCGACCTTGTGGGGACAGGTGGCGACGGGGCGCGGACGGTGAACATCTCCACCATGGGCGCGATCGTCGCCGCCGCCGCGGGCGCGAAGATGGCCAAGCATGGCAACCGCGCCGCGTCATCCGCGTGCGGCGCGGCGGACGTTCTTGAGGCGCTCGGCGTGGTCATCGATCTGCCCCCCGCCCTGACCGAACAGGTCGCGGAGGAAACGGGGATCGTGTTCCTGTTCGCGGCGCTCTATCATCCGGCGCTGCGTCACGCGGCCACCGCGCGGAGTGAACTTGGCGTGCCGACGACGTTCAACTTCCTCGGCCCGGTGGCCAACCCCGCCCGGCCGCAGGCGCTGGCGGTCGGCGTCGCGAACGGGGCGATGTGCCAGGTGATCGCCGGGGTGCTGGCGGGCCGCGGCTGCTCCGCACTGGTGTTCCACGGCGACGACGGCCTCGATGAGCTGACCACGACGACGACTTCCCGGGTCTGGGTCGTTCAGCCGGGCCAGGAGGCACAGGTCAGTGAGGCCATGCTCGATCCGGCCGACCTCGGGATCGCCCGCGCCGACCCCGCTGACCTGAAAGGCGGGGACGCGGCGCACAATGCGGCCGTGGCACGCGCGGTGCTCGGCGGCGAGCACGGACCAATTCGTGACGCGGTGCTGCTGAACGCGGCAGCGGCTCTTGCCGCGGACGCGGGAGTACCGGGCGCGGATGCGCTGACCGAGTCACTTCGTGACGGTTATGCCCGTGCCCGCGCCGCTGTCGACTCTGGAGCCGCGGAAGCGCTGCTCACCCGCTGGGCGCGCACCACACAGCGCCTCGCCGCGAGCGCCTGAACCGGCGCCAGGCGGCCCGGCGGCCGCCGGGCCGCCTGGCCGCCTGGCGCAGCGCGTCCCGCAGCGCGTCCCGCAGCGCGTCCCGCAGCGCGTCCCGCAGCGCGTCCCGCAGCGCGTCCCGCAGCGCGTCCCGCAGCGCGTCCCGCAGCGCGTTGCCTTCAAGTACGCCCAGCGGTTTCCAGAGGGCCCAGCGGTCCCAGGACGCCCAGTGCTTTCCAGGACGTCCTGGCTCAGCCTTCTGCTCCGTCGGTGAAGCCGAGGGCGAACGCGGCCTCGAGGTCGTGCCGTGAATAGGCGCGGAACGCCACATGGGTCTCTGTGTGCGTGACGCCGGGCACCTTGTTGAGCCCTCCGGGGATGACGTCGGCGAGGTCTTCGTGCGCGCGGACCCGCACCATCGCGATCAGGTCGAACTCGCCCGTCACCGAGTAGACCTCGCTGACCTGGGGGAACTGCGCGATCTCGGCGGCGACCTCAGGGATGCGCTGGACCTCGGCGCGGATGAGAACGATCGCGGTGATCACTTTCTGCCTCCTAAGCGCCGTCGAAGCGGCCTCGTGTTCGGGCTGCCATCTGCGACCACGGCCCCGCTCGCGACCGCGTCTGCGCGGCGGCCGTCTCACGGCGACCGCCGTCTCGTGTCACCCTCGCTGGCAGGGTCAGCCCATCTGGCGGCGGCCATCTCGCGCGACGACAGCGGTAGGTTATCCGACTCGCTCATCGCGGTACGGGCACCGACCAGGTGCCTTCCACCTCTACCAGTCGTACGCCGGGAGACGCCAGCCAGCTCAGCAGATACGCGGTCTCGGCGTGCCGCGCCGGAGCGTCGGCCTGGGCCGGTGGTTTGATGGCGCATGGATTCGCGGCACCGCATGCCTTATCGAGTGCCCGCGGTCCTGCGCCGCGTGGCACCACGGCCGTGGCTTCGAGCAGCCCGTGCTCGATCCATGCCACGTCCCACCCACCTGAGAAGCGCGGCCGTGCGGCCACGACCCGCTGGACGGCCGCAAGCCGCCGGGTCGCTGGCCGATGATCCTCAGCCGGATCCGCGCGTCCGGCCGCGGCGCAGCGCGAGCCAGCGGCTGACGCCTGCGGATCCGTGCCGTATGGCGGCTGGTGCACGGCAATCAGCCGGATCTCGGCCACCTCGGCTTCGAGCGCCGTGGCGCAGCGGAGCGGCACGATCCGCGCCGTCTCAGTGATCATTTCGCGGACACTGCCGCGCGTTTGCGCCGCGGTGAAGTAGCTACTGGCGCGTGCGTACATATCCGAGCTGCGCACCAGGTGGAGTACGCGGCCGTCCGCAGCTGTGAACAAGCACACGCCCGGCAAGCGGGGAATCGCGGCCGTCAGATGGCGCATCCGCCGGCGTTGCGGCGCTGGCGGCAGCCCGAAGCCGCGGAGCGCCTCGAGCGTGTGCACACCGCGGCGCGCGAGCAGGTTCAGGAGGCCATTCAGCACGGCGGCCGTCGCGCGGGCATCATCGAGGGCACGGTGGCTTGGCCGGGTGCCCGCGCGGAAGAAGTCGGCGAGCGTGCCGAGCTTGCAGTCGTGCACTTCGTCGGTGGTGAGCATTCGCCGCGCAATCGCCGCGGTGTCCAGGGTGGGAAGCACGGGCCAGGCCAGGTTCTGCCGTGCGCAAGCGGCGCCGAGGAAGCCGATGTCGAACGGCGCGTTGTGCGCTACGAGCACGGATCCGGTAGCGAACTCGATGAACCGCGGTAGCACCTCCTCGACGCGCGGCGCGGCGGCCACCAGCGCGTCGGTTATCCCCGTCAGCGCCGCGACGTGCGGCGGTATGGCGCGGCCTGGATTCACCAAGGTGGCGAATTCATTGCCGGCCGCGCCCTCGATCCCTGCTGCGCCGGCCGTTCCCGCGCCGCTGGCCGTTCCCGCGCCGCTGGCCGTTCCCGCGCCGCTGGCCGTTCCCGCGCCGCTGGCCGCTCCTGTGGTGCCAGACACCTCTGCAGAGCCAGCGAGGCACAGGTTCCCCGGCTCGCGTGCCAGATTGGCCAGGTCGCCGCGGGTGCGTACCGCACCGATCTCCGTGATCGCGGCATCGGCGGGACACCCGCCGGTCGTCTCCAGATCTACGACTACGAATTCGGTCTCTGCGAGGAGGCGGGCTAGACCGTCGAGCGCACCCTGTACGAGGTACAGGCATGCCTCGGGATTGACGTCATGGGGAGCCCCCGGCCAGTCGGCACCGGGCGCCGCGAGCCCGTCGGGCGCGTCCCGTGGTGCGTCTCCGCGCGCCTCAGGCACACCACTCGACGTCGTCACGTTGCCGACGATAGGCCCTGGCACCGACACTACGTGCGCGGTACGTGCGCGGCGGGTGCACGCCAGTTTTGCTGGAGATGATCTTGCTCAGTGCTGCTGCCTGTGAGTCTGAGTCTTGCGGTCGTTCAGATGGCCGCGCGTAGCGGGGCTGGGCGGGGGCTGCGGGCTGGCCACAGTTCGTCCCACCGGCCGCTGGCGTGCTGGCAGCGCAGGAAGATTACGTCAGCGGTGCCCTCGACGGTCCAGCGCATCCCTGACTGTTTCGCACGCTGGACGACCACGTAGCACGTAGGTGGCCACGTAGGTGGAGGAGCCGGGGTCCATCACCGGCCTGCCGTCGTCATCCAGGCGCGCTGGCGCGCACCGGCACGCCGGTGCCGTCAACTTCCACATACAGCAGTCGGGGACCGGCCCGGCTGGGGGCAGCGGAACGATCGTCCGGGCCTCTGGCTGGAGGGGCGCCATCCCGGCCGCCGGCGGCCGGGCCGCGCAGATCGCCTCGCTGTGGCTATTCGCGGGCGATCTCGTCCAGCAGGGCCGCCAGGTCCTTCGGGCGGGAGAACATCGGCCAATGGCCGGTGGGCAGATGGTGGATGTCCATGTCCGCCATCGGGCCGAAGATGGGGTTGCCGCTTCCGGCCAGCGTGCGGACTTGTTCGGGGGTGAAGGTGCAGGCGATCAGCGTCCTGGGCGTGCCCGGGACCTTTTCCGGCCGGTTGAGCCGCTGGGTGGAGGCGCCGAACGGCTCGGGGGTGCCCCGCTCCCGCAACGCCGCCCGGTGTTCCTCGGTGAGGCCCTCGTAGTTGACCGGGTCGTCTGCGGGGTCGAAGGACGGCACAGGGATCCTCCAGCCGTCACCTTCGGCGTTCACCTGTGTGTGCAGCGCCTCCTGGGCCTCCGGTGGGTTGAACTCGATCGCGGCCATGCCTGCGGGCATGGGCCCGGTGTCCACGTAGACGATCCGCCTCAGTCGGCCAGGGATCCGGTCGGCCGCCCCCGTGACAGGCATGTTCGCGCCGCTGTGCCCGACAAGCACCACGTCATGCAAGTCGTTGTCCTCGATGACCCGCACGACGTCCCCGACATGGGTCTGCACGTTCACCTCCGGGCTAGCCTCCGCCGCCCGGTCGGCGAGGCCGGTCAGGGTGACCGGATAGACATCATGGCCGAGCGCTCGCAGATCGCGGGTCACGCCTTCCCAGGCCCACCCGCCGAGCCAGAAACCGGGAACCAGGACGATCGCCGTCATCTCATCCGCCTCCGTTGGCTTATGCCTGCGAGTTTGGTTGACGCCTGCGAGTTTGGTCGACGCCTACGAGAGTAGTTTTTGATACCGAGGTGCGTCTGAGAAAATGCACCAGTTCGCCGGTGAAATACCCTGCTGGGTCGCCTGCTGGCCGTGGAACGCGAACCCGGCCCTGGCCAGCTTTCTAGCCAACAGGCAACCAACGACCCCAGCCGCGGCGCAAAGCCGGGGCAGCCCCGCTGCGGGGTACGGTACGACACATCGAATCTCATTCGGTATCGCGGGAGGGTTAGTGGACGCCCAAGCGACACGGGCAGCAGGCGGGGCGGACGGCGCCGCGGATGGCGTTGCGGGCGCGGCCACCATGCGCGAACTGGCCCGCGATCTGGCCGGGCGGAAGGCCGACGCCCTCGGGATGGGTGGCGAGAAGCTGGTCGAACGCCAGCACGGGCTCGGCAAGCTCACCGTCAGGGAACGTCTGGGCCTGCTCTTCGACGCTGGGACATTCGCCGAGGTCGGCATGCTGGCCGAGGCAGCCGACACACCCCAGACAGCCGGGCGCCGTACGTGGGCGGACGGGGTCGTCACCGGCACCGGCGAGATCGACGGCCGCAGAGCCGCGGTCATTGCCTACGACTTCACCGTCCTCGCCGGGTCGATTGGCATGCACGGCGAACGTAAGGCCGCGCGGACACGTGAGCTAGCCGTCCGGCATGGGTGTCCCGTCGTGTACCTGCTCGATTCCGCAGGCGGGCGGGTGAATGAGGCGGTAGGCGCGTTCGGCGGCACCGGTGATCTCTTCCGTGAGATGAGCCAGATGAGCGGGGTCGTGCCGCAGGTAGGAGCCGTGCTAGGGCATTGCAGCGCGGGGACGGGGTACGTGCCGGCCCTGTGCGATTTCGTCCCCATGGTGAAGGGCACATCGTCGATGGCCCTCGCCGGTGTCCACCTTGTGCGCGCGGCCACAGGGGAGGAGCTCACCGAGGAGGAGATGGGGGGCTCGGCCGTGCACGCCAAGATCTCCGGCGTGGCCGACGCTGAGGCCGCCGACGACGCGGAATGCCTGCGCCTGGTCCGCGCGTACCTGTCCTTCATGCCCTCGCGTTATGGTGATCCGCTGCCGGTCAGGCCCAGCTCCGATCCGCCGGACCGACGCTCAGAGAAGCTGTACGAGATCGTGCCCGCCAACCTTCGTAAGGCGTATGACATGCGCCGTGTGATCAAGGAAATCGCGGACGACGGCGAATTCTTCCCGGTCAAGGCGGACTGGGCCAAGGCCCTCATCACCGGTTTTGCTAGGTTCGCGGGCCGCCCCGCTGGCATCGTGGCCTCTCAGCCCATGATCCGGGCGGGTGCCATCTCCGTGGACGAGGCGGATAAGGCGGCCAAGTTCATCAACGTCTGCGACGCGTTCGGCATACCGCTCGTCTTCCTCGTCGACGTGCCAGGCTTCGTCGTTGGCCGTGAGGTGGAGCACCGGGGTATCCTTCGGCACGGCGCCAAGTTCCTCCACAACATCTCGTGCGCGACCGTGCCGAAGGTTACGGTTATCCTGCGCAAGGCCTACGGGGCGGGCTATTACGTCATGGGCGGCCGCCAGTATGAGGCCGACTACATCGTTGGCTGGCCGACCGCGGAGATCTCGATCATGGGGCCGGAGGGGGCGGTTAATATCCTTTTCCGCCGTCAGCTCGCCGCCGCGGAACCGGGTGCGGCGAGGGACGCACTGCGGCAGGAACTACTGGCGACCGTGCGCGCGCAGATCGACCCCTACCTCACGGCCAAGCAAGGCCTCATCGATGACATCGTTGACCCCGCAGATACCAGGGGGCACATCATCCGCGGCCTGGAGATCTCAGCGCGCAAGCGGGTGGCACCGCCCGCCCGCAAGCGGGGTGTGATTCCTGTGTGACAAGAGGCGACGCCCCCGTGCGCTTGAGCGGCGCTTCTGGGCTCCGTGCTCAGGGTGCTATGTGCTTTCCGCCTGTGCGCTCGGGGTGCCCTGCGCCGGGCCAGCGGAACGCCCGTAGGACTCGAAGGCGGCGTAGCGAGCGCGGCCAACGATGCGAGTGGCCCCAATCTCCAGGAGGGATTCCATGGGCATGTCCTGGCCCACCGGGCAGACACGGTGGCGCTGTACCCGCTGCGGCAACCTGACCAGGTTCGACGTCACCAGAACAGTCCGGTCCCGTGAGTACGTGCATCAGGACCTCTCGGGAGAGCCGAAGGTCGAGGAACGCCAGGTGCTCGCGGAGACGATCGAGCAGGTCCGCTGCCGTTGGTGCGATGCCCCGGAGACGGTGGAACTCGTCGCCAGGCCCGGCTAGCCAGTCGTTGGCCGCGTTTCTCGCCTTTTGCCGGCCGGGACACCGTCGGCCAAGATCCACGGGCTTCTCCTCTAGCGCCGTTGCACACCGCTGGCGCACGCACGTGCTAGCCAGTCCAGGGCTGCCCCGCGGCCGCCCAAAGAAATGTCGGTGCCTCCTTCTAACGTCTGACGGGTGGTTCCGGCACGCGGGATCACAAGCGGGAGGGAGCGGCCATGCTGATCGACTGTGACCGGTGCGAGATGCGTGACATCGCCTGTGAGGATTGCGTCGTCGGCACCCTGTTGAGCGTCGAGGTCGAGATTGATGAACCGGAAAGACGGGCGCTTCGTACGCTCGCGGATGCCGGGATGGTGCCGCCGCTGCGGCTTGCTCTCCCCGACGCACACGCGTCCTGAGCCGGGTCGGCCGCGGTGAAGGCCCACGGCGATGAATGTGCCGCAGCGAGGAGCTTCACGCGACGTGCCGGATGGGCGGCCGGTTCGCGTGCTGGATTGGACGCAAGCAGGCGGGGGCGGGCCCCCGAACCTATCCCTTCGGGCACCCAGAAGCTATCCCTCGACCGGCCACGCGGTGCCACAGAGCCTCGGACACATAACCGGCCAAGGCGACACATAAAACGGGTAAATGGGACGCACCAAACCGCATGTCATGCGACTGCCCCGGACCGCGACAACGACGTTCGGCCACCTCAACGGCTATGGCTAGGGCAGCATGATCGCCAGGTCAGCGCCCGACTTTACACAGATTAGCGCCGGGCTTCACACAGATTGCGGTACGCCGGGCGAGTCTGTCCGAAGTGGTTGAAACCATTAGTGATCTTCACTAATGTCTCCGCCCGAGCCACATTACTTCTCAGCCGTCATCGTGTCGGCAGTAATGGGCTCCCGCCGAGTCCTCATCGCCGCAACGTCGGCGCTGGAGCCGGGGAACCGCCGGAGGAGGCCGTACAGCCCAGCGGCGCGTGCCGCGGGGCCTGAACCTCCAGGGGTGAATCGGGAGCGGTCATCAGATGGCCGTACCCCGTAGGGCGCGTCTTCCACCGCCCGAACCCGTCAGCTCACCCGGTAGGCGGCGTGTGGGAGAAGGAGCGTGTCACGTACGTGGGTGCGCACCCGGCAGGAACCGCCTCCAAGCTACGTCGAGGCGTCGCGACCATCACCGGCGTCGGGCTCGCCGGTGCGTTCATCGCTTTAGGTGGGGCGGCTAGCGCCACACCAAATCCGACCGCGAGCCAGGTGCGGGCCAAGATCAACAAGCTGATGTCGCAGCTTGACGCCATCTCGGAGCAGTACGACCAGTCGATCACCGATCTGAAGTCAGCGACAGCGAAGCTGCAGATGATCGACCGCACGCTCGGCGAGGACAGGAGCAGGCTCGACACGACGCGCGTCGCCGTCGCGCAGATCGCGTCCGCCGCGTACGAGCAAGGCAGCCTCAATTCGGTTAGCGCCGTTCTTACCAGCGACAACCCACAGGTAGTCCTTGACCAAGCGGCGCTGCTCAACCAATTGTCCGCGGAAAGGCGCGCGCAGTTGGCCGCCTACGTCAGCGCCGCGAACACGGTGGTTCAGTCGGCCCAGCAACAGGCGCGCATCACCGCCGCGATCAGCCAGCTGAAGACGAGCAAGCAGGCGCAGTCCAAACGGCTCAAGAAGCTCGTGGCCAAGAACCGGAAGGAGCTGAACAAGCTCACCGCACCGGCGCCCACGGGCGGCAGCGGCGGCACAGGAGGCCGCGGAACTGGCGGCTCCGGGGGCACGGGCGGCTCGTCAGGTGGCGGTGGCGGGATCGTCTACAGCGGCCCGGCTACCGGGGCGGCGCGCACGGCTGTGGCGTTCGCGATGGCGCAGATCGGCAAGCCGTACGTGTGGGGGGGCACCGGCCCCGACGGCTTTGACTGCTCGGGGCTTGTGATGACCGCGTGGGCGAACGCCGGCGTGCAGATCCCGCGTACGACCTATTCCCAGTGGGCGGCGCTCCCGCACACATCGACCTCGAGCATCCAGCCAGGGGACCTGCTGTACTACGACGGAGAAGGTCATGTGGCCATGTACGTCGGTAACAACATGATCGTCGACGCACCACAGCCAGGCGAGAACGTCGAAGAGATCCCGATGGATACATCCTGGTACACGCAGACGTTCGACGGTGTCGCCCGGCCTTAGGGCGCATCCAGCGGATCTTTGGCGGCGCGCTCCGTGCCGCGCCGCCGGCCACTAGGATCTCCGAGCGTGGTGCCGAAGACCCTGGTGGTCACCAACGACTACCCGCCAAGACAGGGCGGCATCCAATCGTTCGTGCACGCGCTCGCCTGCGCCAGGCCGCCGGACTCTGTCGTGGTGTATGCCCCGGCATGGGAAGGTGCGGCGGCCTTCGACGCGAGGCAGCCGTTCCCGGTCATCCGCCATCGCAACTCGCTGATGCTGCCCGTGCCCGGCGTCCTGCACCGGGCCCAGGAGATCGTCAAGGCACACGGCTGCGATACCGTCTTGTTCGGCGCCGCGGCGCCACTCGGCCTGCTCGCCCCTGGCCTTCGCCGCGCCGGGATCAAGCGGTGCGTCGCTGTCACGCACGGCCACGAGGCTGGGTGGGCCATGCTGCCGGGCGCTCGGCAACTGCTACGCAGGATCGGCGACGAGGTCGACGTGGTCACCTACCTCGGTGACTACTTCCGTACACGGCTCACAAGGGCTCTGTCGCCGGCTGCCGCGGCCCGGATGATCCGCCTCGCACCTGGCGTCGACGTGACTGAGTTCCGGCCTGGAAGCGGCGGCGCAACCGTGCGTGAGCGGCTGGGCCTGGCCGGGCGCCCGCTCGTGGTGTGTGTGTCGCGGCTTGTCCCTCGCAAGGGACAGGACATGCTGATCCGCGCTTGGCCGCAGGTACGGGCCGCGATCGGCGGTGCGGCACTGCTACTTGTTGGTGGCGGAACGTATCGGGCGGCGCTGGAGAATCTAGCCGAACGGCTCCGGGTGAAATCTTCGGTAACGTTCGCTGGCTCGGTGCCCTGGCGTGACCTGCCGGCCTACTACGACGCTGGTGACGTGTTCGCCATGCCCTGCCGCACCCGCAGGCGCGGCCTTGACGTGGAAGGGCTCGGCATCGTCTACCTGGAGGCGTCGGCGTCCGGCCTGCCCGTCGTCGCCGGCGATTCTGGCGGCGCCCCGGACGCTGTGCTCCGCGGCCAGACCGGGTACGTGGTGGACGGCAGGTCGGCCGCGGCGGTGGCCGGCCCGCTTATCCAACTGCTCAGCGACCCCGAGCGCGCCGCGGCCATGGGGAGGAAGGGCCGCGTCTGGGTTGAGGCCGAGTGGCGCTGGGACCTCGTCGCAGAACGCCTCGCGGCCGTGTTGTCTGGAGCGCCCCCTCCTTAGCGGCTCTCATGCGTAAAGCGCGTCGATTTCGGTGGCGAAATCCTTCGTCACGAGGTACCTGCGCAGGCTCAGCTTGGGGGTAAGGTGGCCGCCGGCCTCGGTGAAGTCTGTGCCGAGCACGCGGAATCGCCTGATCGATTCGGCCCGGGACACCGCATTGTTGGCATCGTCTATTGCCGCCTGGATCTCGGCCACGAGCTCAGCGTCGTCCCTGAGGCTGGCAACGGTCGCGATCGCTTTGCCGTGCTTCTCCTTCCACCGCTGGAGAGCCTCCTCGTCCAGCGTCACCAGGCAACCGATGTACGGCCTGCCGTCCCCGACGACAATGCACTGGCTGATCAGGGGATGAGCGCGAATCCGGTCCTCGAGCAATGCGGGGGCGAGGTTCTTGCCCGCGGCGGTGACGATCAGTTCCTTCTTGCGGCCGGTAATGCGCAGGAAGCCCTGATCGTCAAGCTCTCCGATGTCGCCGGTGTGGAACCAGCCGCTGTCATCGATCACCTCGGCCGTAGCCGCCTTGTTGCGCCAGTAGCCGGCGAAGATGATCGCTCCCCGGATCAGGATCTCACCGTCATCGGCGATCCTGACGGCTACGCCAGGTAGCGGAAGGCCGACCGTGCCGATCTTGTTGCGGCTCGGCCTGTTCACCGTCGCCGCGGGGCTGGTCTCGGTCAGTCCATAGCCTTCGAGGATCGTAATGCCGGCCCCGCGGAAGAAGTGTCCGAGCCTTTCGCCGAGCGCGGCGCCTCCGGAGACCGAATACCGGACCTGCCCGCCGACCGCGGCACGAATCTTGCCATAGACCAGCCGGTCAGCTAGGCCATGCTGAAGCCGGAGCGGCAGGCCCGGGCCACCGCTATCCAGCGCCTTGCTGTAGGCGACGGCGGTATCGGCGGCGAACCCGAAGATGCGCTTCTTGGCCGGGCTGTCCGCCGCCTGCGCCATCGCTGAGTTGTACACCTTCTCGAAGACCCGCGGCACCGCCAGGATGAAGGTCGGCCGGTACGAGGCGAGATCGGGCTGAACATTGGCCATATCGGGCGCGTGGCCAAGAATAGTCGCGGACTCTACGCAGCCCACTTGGATGATTCGCGCAAACGAGTGCGCGAGCGGCAGGAACAGCAGTGTCGACCCGCCCGCGACGTTGAACGCCTCGGCCAGCGCACCCTCGAACGCGTTGCGCGCGTCGGAAAGCAGGTTGCCGTTCGTTAGCTCGCAGCCTCTGGGCCTGCCGGTGGTGCCTGAGGTGTAAATGATCGTGGCGATGTCGGCGGCACCGCGTGATCCACGGCGCTTGGCTATCTGCTCGTCAGAAATTTCGGTGCCTGCGGCGGCAAGCTCACCGAGCGCCCCGGCGTCGATCTGCCAAACCTGGCCGAGGTCCGCGACTTTGTCCCGCACGTCGGCGACCGTGACCGCGTGCGCGGGGGTTTCCACAAAGACGCCCTTGGCTCCCGAGTCGGAAAGGATCCACGCCACCTGCTCGGCCGAGGATGTCTCGTAGATCGGCACGCAGACCGCGCCTGCGGCCAGGATCGCGTAGTCGATCTGGGTCCACTCGTACCTGGTACGGGACATCAGGCCGACCCGGTCGCCGGGTTCGATTCCCGCCGCGACCAGGCCCTTGGCGGTCGCGACGACGTCGCGGTGGAACTCGCCGGCGGTCACGTCACGCCAGCCGCCGCCAGCCTTGCGGCGCAGCACCACCATGCCTGGCGCATCGGCCGCCCGCTTGAACACGATATCGGTGAGGTTGGCCGAGCCTGGGATCTCCACCAGCGTCGGTGTGCTGTATTCGCGCACGACGTCTCCTTGTCACGTCCTGTGGGGCTGCATGACAGCCTGCAATCGACCGTATCGCGACTACCTACCGACCGGTAGTACCGAGCCCGCCAGACATCGGCCCTGCGTCAGCGTGGCGAACGCGGAAACAGGGCCGCGAATGAGGCACTACCCGCCAGCGCTGCACGTCACTACGCGCGCGGCCTCCTAAAGTGTCATCATGCGGGTCCACGTGGTGAGCGACGTGCACGGCAGGACCGAGACCCTCGCCCGGGCAGGTGACGGTGCCGATGCCCTCTTCTGCCTCGGTGACTTGCTGTTGTTCGTTGACTACGCCGACCACGGGCAGGGCATCTTCGCTGACCTGTTCGGCGAGGAAAAGGCGGATGAGTTCATCGCGCTGCGCACAGCGCGGCGATTCGACGAGGCGCGGGTCTTTTCCAGGGGGCTGTGGGCGACGCTCGGCGATGACCCGGCAAAGCACGTCGAGGCCGCGGTGGGCCGTCAGTACGCCGAACTGTTTGCTGCGCTGCCAGAACCCGCCTACCTCACCTACGGGAATGTTGACATCCCGCGCATGTGGCAGGACTACCTGCGACCAGGCCATCGGGTCCTCGACGGTGAGCGGATCGAACTCGATGGATGGACGTTCGGCTTCGTCGGCGGCGGTCTGCGCTCGCCCTACCGCACGCCGAACGAGATCGATGATGACGCCTACGCGGCCAAGGTGGCGGCGGTAGGGAAGGTCGACGTGCTGTGCGCCCATATCCCGCCGGCTATTCCCGAGCTTCTTTACGACACGGTGGCGCGGCGGCTTGAGCGCGGCAGCGAGGCGCTGCTTGAGGCGATCAAGGAAACCAGGCCGAAGTACGTGCTGTTCGGGCACGTGCACCAGCCACTCGCGGGCCGGGCCAGGGTCGGCACCACCGAGTGCGTCAACGTCGGTCATTTCCGTGCCACGCAGAAGCCTTATGTCATCCAGTGGTAGGGGTACGCTCCGGGCAGGGTTTCCGGATGGGAGAAGGGTGCGTCGATGGCAGAAGAAGCACGCTCGAGCACGTTCATCGGGGCGCCGCGGGAAACCGTGATGGCGGTCATCGCTGACTTCGACGCCTACCCGCGGTGGGCCGGCTCGTTCCGGTCCGTCGAGGTGACAGAACCGGGTGATGATGGGCGCGCGCGGCAGGTACGCATGGTCGTGGATGCGGGATTCATCAAGGACACTCTCGTGCTCAAATACGAGTGGGACGCGGACATCAGGTCGAGCTGGGAACTCGCCACGCCAACGGCGCTGCTATCCGCGCTGCACGGCAGCTACACACTGGCTGATCATGATACTGGCACCGAGGTCACCTACAACCTCACCATCCACCTCCGGATCCCGATGCTCGGAATAATCAAGCGCAGGGCAATAGGTATGATCATCGATCAGGCGCTCCACGGCCTGAAGAGGTATACAGAGAATCTGGGAGACGCCCGATGACGTGGCTCGATGACCTTCAGCGGCGGATCGCCATCGCGGGAGCACGCAGCCTCGGCCAGCAGATGGCCGGTCAGGTAGGCCGGACCTTCCGGGGCGAGAGCGGCGACGTGTGGGAAACCGCCACCGCCGAGCCCGCGGACGCGACGGCAGGCTATGCGCCAGAGTGCGCGTGGTGCCCGGTATGCCGGGCGATCCGCATGGCCCGCGATTCCAACCCGGACCTCGCCGGCCGCGTGGGCGAGACCGCTGGCGCACTGATGTCGGCCGCGCACGACGTGGTGACCGCCGTCGACGCGGCGATCTCGCGGATCCCGGGACCGCAGGAAGGCCCCCCGCCACCGCCACCGCCACCGCCACCGGCCGCGCGGTCCGCGGTGCGCCCGGAACCTGCCTCGCCGGCCGACGCGGCACCGCCGCCCGGGCCGCAGGGACCTGCCGCATCGGCCCGCGAGGTGCCGCCACCCGACACGCCGCCGTCCCCGAACGGGCAACAGGCCTGACGTGAGCCTGACCATAGGTATCGATGTCGGCGGTACCAAGGTCGCGGCCGGGGTGGTGGACGAGCGAGGCAAGGTCGTCGAGAAGCTGCGGCGGCCGACACCTTCGAGTGATCCTGTGCAGACGGTGAACACGATCGGTGAGGTCGTGACCGAGCTATGTAGCCGTCATGTGGTGGACGCGGTCGGCCTTGGCGTCGCGGGTTTTGTCGACGAGGCCCGCGCTTGCGTCGGGTTCGCGCCGAATCTTGGCTGGCGTGATGTGCCAGTCAAGAAGGCCGTCGAGGACCGCCTCGGGATTCCCGTCTTGGTGGAGAACGACGCCAACGCGACGGTCTGGGCCGAGACCAGGTTTGGCGCCGCGCGCGGTGAGGGTTGCGTCATCCTGCTTACCGTCGGCACCGGTATTGGCTGCGGCATCGTGATTGGCGGCGAGCTTTATCGCGGCCAGTGGGGGATGGGCGGTGAACCCGGCCACTACCGCGTCGTACCTGACGGCCGCATGTGCGGGTGTGGTAACCGCGGCTGCTGGGAGCAGTACGCCAGCGGCAACGCGCTCATGGCCGAGGCCCGCGAGTTCGCCAGGAGGTCGCCAGAAGCGGCGACGCGCCTGCTGCAACTCGGTCGTGGCAGGCCGGAGGGGATCTCGGGGCCCGAGATCACCCGGGCGGCCGCGGAGGGTGATCCCGCGGCACTGCGCTGCTTCGAAATCGTGGGATCGTGGCTCGGCGACGGAATGGCCGATCTGGCCGCCATCCTTGATCCAGGCTGCTTCGTCATCGGCGGGGGCGTGTCAGAGGCCGGTGGCCTGCTGCTCGATCCCGCCAGGACCAGTTTCGAGAATTCACTCCCCGGCCGAGGCCACCGCGTGCCGGCGCGGATCTTGCTGGCCGAGCTTGGCCCCGACGCGGGGTTCGTCGGCGCCGCCGACCTCGCCCGCCGCTAGCGAACGTGCCCTGATCCAGCGGCTCCGAAATGCTAGACGACGGCACCGTCGTCCGGGCCGGACTCGTCGCGGTCCTCGTCGCTCATGCGAAGCACGAGCGTGACGAAACCGCCAACGAACGCGGCCACCGCGAAAAAAGCCGCCCAGGCGGGAACCGTCCAGCCGGTGATCGTGGCGACAAGCAGGTAGGCGGGGCCGCCGAACAGGGCGAGCCAGGCACCCTTGGTGACGCTGTCAAGGTGCGGCAGCGGCGGCGGGGGCGGCGGGATGTAGTGCTCGTCCGCGTCGTCGGGTTCTGCCGTCGCAGGCTCGCCAGGCTGGGCTGCCGGCGGTTCACCCGCGCGGGTGTCGGGATCAGCCGGTCTGATCACACGGGCGCCGAACAACCTGGCATCCACGTTCTCCTCGGCCGGCCACGGCGCGGCATCCTCAGCGTCCTCATCCGCCGCAGGATCGTCGAACCGCGATACGAGGCCGCGCCAGATTTCTTCCTCGTCGTGCTCGCGCCCGGCCGTGTCCGGCTCCTCCACCCGCTCACCCCTTCCCGGCGCGGCTGTGCGCGCGCACGAACTCCACGCTTCCCTCGAAGATGGCCGGTGCGTCATTGTCGAGCGTCGCGACATGATAGCTGTTATCGCAGGTCTTGACCGTGAGCTGGCTCGCGGGCAGGCCGCTTTGCAGCGCGGCGAGGCTCGCGGGTCCCACCACGTGATCCTCGGGACTCTTGTAGACGAGCACCGGCTGCGTGAGCTTGCCGAGCGCACCCCTGGTCAGGCTCCACAGGTGAGGCAGGCTCGCCGCAGCCTTCACCGGCACCCGGTCATAGGCCAGTTCGCGGGCGCCTTGCATCTTGATGTCGCTCGCGATGCCCTTCAGCGATGGCACTGCGTATTTCATCACCGGGGCGAGCGTGAACAGGCGGCTGTCCGCGACGATGGACGGGTTGACCAGCACCAGGCCGCTGACCCCGTCTCCGTGGACCTCGGCGAGCCGCAGCGCCAGGCACGCGCCGAGCGACAAGCCCATCACGAAGACCTCGCTGGCCCGCCTGGCCAGTCCCTCGAACGCCCTGTCGACCTCGGCGTACCAGTCCTCCCATCTGGTCCGTGCCATTTCCTGCCAGGTGGTCCCGTGGCCGGGCAGCCTGGGCAGGGACACGCTCAGCCCGCCGCTCGCGAGATACTCCGCCCACGGGCGCAGTGACTGCGGTGACCCGGTGAATCCGTGGCAGAGCAGCGCGCCCACCGGCCCGCCATCGTGGGAGTACGGCTCGGCGCCAGGCATGACAGGCATCGAATCCCTCGCTTTCGCACATCACCTGACTGGCATCGTCGCATGCCAGGATCATTCGCGCGACGGCGCTCTGGCGCTCGTGCCAAGGCGGCAGTGCGCCACGGGGGCGGTCGCGGCCATGTCATAGTGGCCGGGTTCAGCTGGTAGCCCGGTGTCATCGGCTGAGGTCGGTCACGGGATGCGACCGATTGCTTGATCATTTCCGTAGAACTACGAGAGCCGCTTCTTTCCCTGGGGAGGTCATGGAGAGCGCCAGCCCGGGCTTCGGGGTGGGCGCGGTCGCCCGGCGCCTGGGCGTGGCCGCGTCTACGCTGCGTACCTGGGACCGCCGCTACGGAATCGGGCCTAGCCGACGCAGCGAGGGACACCACCGTCGCTACGACGCCGTTGACGTAGCGAGGCTCGAAATGATGCATCGCCTGATCCTGAGTGGTCTCCCGCCCGCAGAGGCGGCGCGCTCAGCGCTCGATGCCGGGCTTAGCGGGCCCCAGGCTGGGTCCTCCGCGCCAAGGACACGGCGGCGTCCTCAATCGACTGGTTCGGGCGGGAACCGGCTGGCAGTGCCCGGTGCGACGGCGGAGGCCCGCGCGCTGTCCCGCGCGGTGATGGCGATGGACGAGCCGACCACGCGGGAACTCATCCGTACCGCACTTCGCCGCCGCGGTGTCGTCTGGACCTGGGACAACGTGCTGGTTCCTGTGCTCGACGGGCTCGGCGAACGCTATTCGTCAAGTGGCCGCTGCGTCGAGATCGAACATCTGCTCACCTGGTCCGCGCTCGCCACGCTGTCCGCCGTGGCCATCCGCCCGGGCCAGGCAGTCAACGCGCGCCCGGTACTGCTCGCCTGTGCCCCCGAGGAACAGCACTCCTTGCCGCTTTACGCGCTCGCCGCGGCACTTGCCAAGAGGCACGCCGCGACTCGTGTGCTCGGCGCCAGGGTGCCCTACCAGGCACTGGCCGAAGCCGTGCGCCGGCTTGGGCCCGTCGCCGTGTTCCTGTGGTCGCAGACCAAAGCGACCGGTGCGGCGGAACCATTGGCCGAGCTGCCAGCCCTTCGCCCGGCGATCCAGGTGATCGTCGGCGGCCCGGGCTGGAACCTTGACCAGATGCCGTCAGGGATCGAGATCGTGCAGACCCTCTCCGATGCGGTCAACGCCGTCATGACGGCCCTCGGCGCAGGCTGAGGACCTTCTTTCCCTGCTTCCTTTCCCTGCTTCCTTTCCCTGCTTCCTTTCCCTGCTTCAGGACCAGATCCGGCCTCGGGACGGGTTGCATCAATGAACAACTTTCGAGTAAATTTCTTCATAGAAGTAGCAGGTAGAAGCGATACGTGTTAACGAAATTCTGTGCTTGGCACCGGTCTGCTTGGGACCAGCCGACACCGGTTAGGAGGAGGCCCGATGGGCGGCGCGGAACCTGGCTCCCTGGGCGCGAAACTTGCGCACGGTGACGAAGCGGATCTAGCTGAGTGTTTCGCCGCGCTCTGCCCGCTGCTTCGCCGGTACCTTCTCCGGCGCGTACCGCCTGACGACGTCGACGATGTGATCCAGATCGTCCTCATCGAGCTTTGGCGGTGCCGTGACCGCTACGACCCTGCGCGCAGCCTGGAAGGATGGGTGCTTGGCATCGCCCGGATGCGGGCCATCGACCATCTTCGAGCCCGCCGCCGGGTGACCATCCCGCTCGATGAGGCCGGCGGGTCCGCTCTTGCCTTCGTGGCCTCCCCGGCGGACCGGGTCGAGCAGGCCCACGACGTGGGAAAGGCGCTCGCCGTGCTGCCACAGGCTCAGGAACAGGCGATCAGGCTGGCCTACTTCGGTGACCTCACCCAACGGGAGATCGCGGCGACGCTGCATGTCCCGCTGGGTACGATCAAGGCGAGGACCGCGCGGGGGCTGCGGCGCCTTGAGGAGTTGCTAGCTGCGAGCCGCGGCCCTCGTGGCATCAAGCGGTATCGCGATGGTCGGATATAAGCCCCAGCTACTGGCGCACGACCCCGCCCGGTACCGGGAGGCGGGGCGGCTGGACGCACCGGCCGGTACCCGGGCACGCACCGTCATGCCGCCGCAGGCACGGTCACGTACCTGGGGGAGCAGACCTGCTTCGAGCTCTTTCGCGCGGACCGCGGCTGCGGCACTGGCTGGACTGAGCGGTGCGGCGGCCGCTTACGGTGCGTGCTCCAGCGCGAACTGCTGGACATTGAGATATCCGGACCGGAAACCCGCCTCCGAGTAGGCCAGGTAGAGCGTCCACATGCGGCGGAACACCGCGTCGAAACCGAGCGCGTCGACCTCGCTGGCGTGCTGGCAGAAACGCGCCCGCCACAGTTGCAGCGTCCGGGCGTAGTGCGGACCGAATGCCCGCCGCGCGGTCACCCTCAGCGACGCACGGGTGGCTTCACGCTCGATGGCTCTCGCCGACGGGATCACGCCGCCAGGAAAGATGTACTTGTGAATCCACGTGTAGCTGTTGCGGGTGGCGAGCATTCTGTCGTGCGCCATGGTGATCGCCTGCAGGCCGATGCGCCCGCCTGGCGCGAGTAGGCGATCTAGGGTGGCGAAGAATACGGGCCAGTACGTGTCTCCGACCGCCTCGATCATCTCGACGCTGACGATCGCGTCGTAGCTCCCGGTGGCGTCCCTGTAGTCTCGCAGGTTGATCGACACCCGGCCCGCGACACCTGCCCGCGCGGCGCGGCCCCGCGCAAGTTCACGCTGCTCTTGCGACAACGTGATCGAGTCAACGCGTGCGCCACGCCTGGCTGCCCTGATCGCCAGCTCGCCCCAGCCAGTGCCGATCTCGAGGACCCGGCTGCCGGGGCCGACCGCTGCGAGGTCGAGGATCCGGTCGACCTTCCGGCGCTGTGCCTTGGCGAGGCTGTCCTCCTTGGCTTCGGCGAGCGGCGGGCTGAGCGATCCGTCGAGATCGTCGAACTCGGCCGCCGAGTAGGTCATGGTCTCGTCGAGGAACAGCGCGAACAGATCATTGGACAGGTCGTAGTGGCGCTGGATGTTCCTTCGCGCCCCGTCAGGGGTTCCATCCTCGGCGGCAGGCATCCGGGGCATATACCATCGCCTCAGCGCCTGCGCGGGCCGCGGCACGAGCGTCGTCATCCGGGCCGCGAACACGCTGAGCAGGCCGGGCAGGTTATCCGCGTCCCAGTCGCCCGCCATGTACGACTCGCCGAAGCCGATCAAGCCACCTGCGCCAAGGCGCCGATAGAAGTCACCGGGGCGATGCAGCAGCAGTCGCGGTGCGCCTTCGCCGCCACCGCCGGTCGTCCCGACCGCCGTCACCACCCGTACTGGCAGCCGTGCGGTAACCCGCCGGAACAGCGCACGTGCTACGGCGGCACGCGCACGGCTGTCCGGGATCATCGCAACATCTGGCCAGCGCGCCGCGTTAACGTGCCCGGCGCCATCGGCGTGCCAGGCACCGCCATCGGCTTGGCCGCGGCTCGCGCACGTATCGGCAGCGTGACCCGTGTCGCGCCCGGGGGCCCGCTGCGCGCTCTGACCAGTTCCGTAACCAGTGATTTGAGTCAAGACGGTCCCTCCCGCGCGTCGGGCCGCGAG